>Ga0115000_10001616_pt1 | contig 19759 bp, 14 predicted proteins | sample ArcticOcean_MG_C_6_FD_89690 | JGI IMG/M metagenome (GOLD analysis project Ga0115000, IMG submission 89690) | Marine microbial communities from western Arctic Ocean - ArcticOcean_MG_CB8_128 | ecosystem: Environmental > Aquatic > Marine > Oceanic | place: Arctic Ocean: Canada Basin | collected... | reverse complement strand
CTGTTAAATGAATTAGCGACTTTAGTAATGCTGTATTTACTTCTAAAGCATGTTCAAATGTTGAATGAAGTATTGGATAGTCTCCTTTTTTAGGATCCATCTCTAGCACAGTTTTTCTCAGTATTTCTAGACAAGAAAAAACAGTTTCAAGTGATTTTTTCATTGCACCTAGTTCGGAATCTAACTGAGAATATAATTTATCAATATTACCGATCATTGGTTTATCCTGATAAGACCTATCAGCTGAAAATCGATTTTTATTATCTTCCGTAACCTCGATCATAAATGTTTTCAGGCATGCATAAGAGTCTTTAACCGCATCTTTTAAAGAATCACGTTGAATCCCTACATCTTTATTTATATCACTTATTCGATTTAAAACATTATTCCATCGAGCAGATCTCGCGAATGAAGGATCTAGAGTCTGTAGTAAATAAGTAACCTGCTGCTCACCCCATTCAACCCTAAATTGATCATAAGCAGATTTTACAAGATTATGTGCCTCATCAACGATCACATTTTTATAATCGGGTAAAAAGCCAGGCTGTGCTGCGTCAGTCATCAATAAAGAATGATTAACAACAATAACATTTGCTTGGAAAAGTGATTTTTTTAACTTGCCATAAAAACAACCCTCAAACCTTTTACAAATTTCTCCTGTGCAAAATCCAGGTTCACTGCATATCAAAGACTTCAACCAAGTTCTACGTGAATTAAAAAAACCTGAGCATTCTGAAATATCACCTGTTTTTGTCCAATGCATCCAAAATAATATCGGTATCAAAGCTTCTAAATCATCTACATCTAAAGTTCTAGAATCAGAGATAAGCCAGTTTAAACGTGTTTTGCAAATATAATTCCTTCTTCCTTTAATCATAATCGCTTTGATTGGAACATCCAGAGCATCAGCTAATTGAGGAAGATCTTTATAAAATAATTGATCTTGAAGATGCTTAGTATGACAAGCTACAATGGTTGGCCCTTCTGATTCAAAATTACTTGAACTTTTAAAAGCACCAAAAAGATAAGCCATAGATTTACCTAATCCGGTACCAGCCTCAATAACCCCGATACTATCTTCTTCCATTAATACATCTTCAACCAGTTGAGAATATTTCACCTGATTAGGTCTTTTTTCAAAATTAGGATGAACTTTCTTTAGAAAACCATCATCACCAAAAACATCTTCCGCTGATATTGAAGAAATATCCCTTGAGCCTATGCACCTAAACGTATTCTTCTTAAAATCTTTTCTTTTTTCAATACTTATCAGGCCTTTATTTAGTTCACCTCTTCGGGTTAGCTCATTACCCAGATCTATATATAACTTTTGATTCGGTATTTTTGACCCTTTAAGCATGGCATTTACCTTGGAAATCATTTCAAGTGGATAAGTTGCGAGCTCATCTAACATTTCTAAAAATATCAAGCCTGTATTTTCAGTATCTTTTTCAGCTCGATGAGATCCGTCTGAAGATAAGTTAAACACTTCTGATAGTGCTCCAAGGTTGAAAACTGGTTGCTCAAAAAATAGACTTCTAGCAAGCTGTAAGGTATCATACTTAACAAAAGAAGGATCATCTCGACCCAATCTATTACATAATTGCGATAGAAATTTTTCATCAAAATGAATATTATGGGCAACGAGTGGAGAATCACCAAGGAAGCCTAAAAGATCATCAATCACCATCTCCTCTGTTGGCGCTGAACGAACCATAGAATTTGTTATTCCCGTTAGACGAGTAATCATACTCGAAATTTTCTGTTCGGGGTTTATTAGTTTCACAAAACGATCGGTAATAACACCATCTTTAAATCGAATAGCAGCAACTTCAATGACTCGATCATTTAACGTATCTAAACCAGTTGTTTCAAAATCAAAGGCAGTAAAAGTTGATAAATTTAATATTTTTAGTAATTCTGGTCGTTTCAAAAGGACTCCGTTTAAGAAAATAGTATTTTAAAATAAAATGAAGGTTTTGATAATTCACTTTTAGGAATCTCATGAGAAAGCATACCTGCCATGATATCCTGAACTTCATTACTACGAGCCGCTGTATTTATAACAAAATTTAATAGAAAACTAGACCGGCCAAGGTTTTGTAATCTGGCGCTTGTTTTTAATTCTTTACCTACCTCACCCCACAATAATCTATCATATTCAGAAAGGTTTTTCTCTGAATAATCATTATTTTTTTTGGCTTTAGATAGGACTTGCATTGCATATTTACCTGATACCATTGCATTGCCGATTCCCTCGCCAGTAAAAGAATCAACTAACCCAGCAGAATCACCCAACAACATAAAACCATTCCCATGATTTTTTCTATGTATACTACCACAGGGTAGATTCCATCCAACTGGCTTTTCTAATTGTTTTGCATTTTTAAATCTTTTTTTAAAATAATCAGATAATGTCACTTCGTCTAATATCTCTCTTAAAGTTCTTTTATCTTTCTTTGCATCATTTTTACTTAAACCGATACCAATATTCGCCTTACCACCACCAGCTGGAAATAGCCAAAAATATCCAGGGTTAACCTCATTAACATAATGTAACTCAATCTGGTCAGTCAAACCTTCGACTCCTGAATAATAGCATCGAACAGCAATCGATGTGTTTTTCATGTCTAATTCATACAAGCCTAGTTTTCGTGCGACAATAGAGTTAGCTCCATCTGCACCAATAACCAGTGGCGCTTCAAAATGCTCCTCTTGCCCGTCTTTAGACTTACCTATAACACCATTAATATCACCATTTGAGTATGTTAAATTTTGTACAGTAAAACCTTCTCTTGTATCTGTTACTTCTTTCGCTTTTTGAAATAGAAAATCATCAAAAATAAGGCGCGGCACGACAAAACCTTTGGTAACATAACCACTTTTTTTTGAACTATTCAGTTGAATATCAAATTGTTTATGACTTGGGCTACCAAATGTAATTCGATTTATATCAGCACCCTCAAGATTCGAGATATCTTCTAGGATGTTTAATTCTCTCATAATACGGATACACTTCCCCGAGAGTGCATCTCCACAAACCTTATCTCTGGGAAAAACAGATTTATCTAAAAGTATTGTTTTTAGGCCTAGTTTATGAGCAAATAAAGCAGCAGATGTTCCTGCTGGTCCAGCACCTACAATTATTGCATCATACATTTATTCATCTTCTAGAAAGTCAACCGCAAATGAAGGGTAAGTTATTCCTAGCCGCAAATAATTGATTGTTCGTAGGATAAAAAACAATACGAGTAAAGGTATAATAAACCATGGCGCCCTAATGCATAGGAACATTGAAAAAGTAAAGACTGGATAGAACCTAGCTCTTTGTAAATGGCGAACATGACTAGGCCATATCAGCGCAATAAAAGCGTAAGGAACAGAAACCATACCAGCTGTACTCATCATCGGATCATCGAAATAAACGCCCAATAAGACAGCAACTAACATCAAGACCCCAGATATGGATAGAAAAAATGTTTTATTATTCCATTCAAAAATATTCCACTCACCTTTGTTATCATCAAGAATTAACATGAACTGAAAAATTAACAAACAAGACAAAAAAGATAAGAGATATGGAATTAGAAGGAAGAAACTTGAGAAAACAATATTTGTATCTATCCAACCAAAAAGTATTAACAAAAAAGCAATAATAGAATGTTTTATAATTTCTGTATTATTTAATATTTTTGTTCCAGCAACCCAAATATTTTTTGGAAAAAGAATGTTTGTAAATACTATGGTTGCGATAACAAGCTTTAATGCTCCAAAGAACCAATTTGACCATTCCCAATAAACGAATCGATCAAGAGAATTCATATTCACAACAATACCAGAAACGATTAAGGTCCAAATAGAGAATAAATGTATTAAACCTTTATTATCAAAAAATTCACCTATTCTCATGGAGATAGGATTGAATTTTTTATAGAGATTAGATTGTTTAGAAATAAGTTTTTCTATAATCATTATTAACCTATTAAAGCATTTCCAGTTAGTTCTAAAATAATTTCGTTTAATAAAATAAAGCCTATTAAGCTGGCTGAGATTAAGAAGAATATTTTAAATAATAGAACATTTCCTTTTCGATTATAAACATTCTCTCCTAGCTCTTTTAAAAAAGAATCAACACCCCACTTTTTCAGAATAAATAGAGCAGTGAATAGACCACCAATAGGAAGCATATATTTAGAAGAAAGCTCATCCATAAAATCAAAAAAAGGCTTCCCCATCCACTCTGTTATATTTATTCCACCGCCCATAGATAAGGAACAAAAAACACCAACAACAGTTATAATGCTTCCAAACCCAATTGTAGCATTTTTACGCGACCAACCTTTTTGATCAATACTGTAAGCGGTAACAACTTCAAGGATGGAAATAGCGGATGTAAGAGCCGCCATGAATAACAAAGAGAAAAATAATGTGCTCCAAATCGTCCCGTAGGCTAATTGAGGGAATATGGAAGGTAAAACAAAAAAAATAAGTCCTGGACCACCCGCTGGGTCAGCACCGAGCGCAAACACGGTAGAAAAAATAGCAACTCCAGCAAGTAAAGCAATAAATGTATCTAGAAGGATAACCCAAAGTGCTGATTTAACTAGATCTTGTTTTTTATCTAAATAGCTTCCGTAGGTTATCATTGTTCCCATGCCTAGGCTAAGGGTAAAAAAAGAATGCCCTAATGCAAGGACAATACTCGAAGCGGTAAGTTCTTCAAACCTTGGGAAGAATAAGAATTTTAATCCATCCATTCCTCCTGGAAGCATCAACCCTTTTACAGCTAAAGCAAATAATAAAAGGATGATAATTGGCATCATAATTTTTGACCAATTTTCAATACCTTCTTTAACTCCATTTACTATAACATAAATGCAAACCATCATAAAAAAGACTTGAAAAAAGATTGGAGACCAAGTTGATTGAATAAAACTAGTAAATAAGCTTGATGCTGCATCTGGGTTATTATCTAATAATTCAAACCCACCAGACAATGAAATAAAGACATATTTTAAAATCCATCCACCGACCACACCATAAAAAGAAAGAATGACGAAAGCTGAGGCTACTCCTAAAAACCCAACTAATTTCCAATTGGAATTAGGCGCAAGCTTATTGAATGCTCCAACAGGACTTAATTGAGTCTTTCTACCAATTGCAAACTCTGCAACAAGAAGACTTAGCCCAATAACTAAAATGAATAATAGATAAATCAGAGTAAAAGCTGCACCACCATTCTGCCCTGCAATATGTGGGAATTTCCATATATTTCCAATACCAACAGCAGATCCAGAAGCTGCTAAAATGAATCCTATCTTCGAACCCCATTGCTCTCTATTTTTCATCATTTTCCTCCTCATCTATATCATTTTCAATTGAACTATTTATAATATCTTTAAATTCATAAAAATGTCCATCAACAACTGCATCTATCATAGAATAGAAATAAAGAATTCCTATCCACCATGCATACTTATTTCTTTTTTTTAAATATGTATCTTTAGTTAATGGATAACTTTCAGGGCTATCATCAAATCTATTGTAAATAGATGCATTATTAGACCAGTTACTAACCGCAGCGACTTCTAAGCCGATGATAGCCAAAGATTTAATCCATTTTTTGTTTTTAGCTTGCCCTAGTCCAGGTATTAATGAATGGTAAAAAATTGTTTTCCGGTGATCCTTTTTTCCAACCTTTTTTTTACTTTCACCTAATAATAGGTTAAAAGCCAACAAAAAAATAAAATAAAATCGTAAATGGATCATCTTATTTTCTTGAGGCCATACAATCAATTTCTACTTTTGCACCTAATGGAAGCCCTGAGACCTCTATTGTAGTTCGTGCTGGAAAAACATGCCCTTCAAAAAAGGTTTGAAAAGCTTTATTAACATCCTCAAACTTTTTTAAATCTGTAACATATACGTTTAGTTTGAGTATTGATGACTTTGTTAAACCCGCTTCTAACAATAGAAGATGGATGTTTTTAAGTGCATGCAAAGTCTGTTCTTCAGTATTTCCTTGAACGGCTAAAGTCTTCTCATCTATTGCGATTTGACCACTCGTAAAAAGCAAGTCATTAATTAATACAGCAGGACTATAAGGACCGATTGCTTTGGGCAATTTTTTAGATTCAATAACTTTTTTCATCCGTATTATAATTTATTTTCTAAACAAATACATGGAAGACCAACATCTTCATTTAATTTTCTAAAGGCTTCACCGTCAAATTTTCTTAAAAAAAACTCGCCAACAGCAGCAATTGTTGTCTCAAAGAGATGACCTCCAAGAGTCTGCATTTCATGATTACTAAGTACTACATGCGCGTGCACAAAAGGTTCATTCTCTTTTAAAGTAACATTCCCTTCAAAGCTAACAAGCTCTAATACCTCCGGAAATTGTTTTCTTATGTATTTCTTATCAATAGTATCATATGCACCAATTTCTGTCTCTTTTACTGCCCCAATACCAGAAACTTTAGCATTCTTTATACCATGTTCTTCACAAAATTTTGTTAGACTATCCATGACTTTTTCATTTTTTTCTATGTAGATAAAAAAATCATCATTCACTTGCTTATATTGCATAATTTACCTTTTCAATATTTCAATTATTAATTTTTCAGTATTTTTTATAGCGTCATCAATTTGGTTATTAGATTTTCCACCTGCTGTAGCTAAATGTGGTTTTCCACCACCACCACCACCCATGAACCCTCCAATTTCTTTCGCTAATATTCCAGCAAAGATACCTTCTTTATTTAATTCTTTCGAAACGACAATAACAGCAGAAGGTTTTTCTTCACCCTCTAAAAAAACGACGGCTATTCCATTATCTAAAGTATCATAAATTTTATCTCCAAATGATTTAAGATCCTCTATCTCATTATGAGAGACTTTTTTAACAAGCATCTTATACCTACCAACGGGTATAATTTCGTCTAAAAACTTTATTTCAGACTTTATACTCGCTTTACTTTTCAGCTTACGTTCAAGCTCTTTTTTATCTTTCAATAGTGTGCTTATTCGTTCTAGCATATTTCTCGGAGGTGTCTTTAATACGCTTTGGAGATCCAACAAAGTACTTTCATTTTGTTGCATTTGAAGAATTGATTTTAGACCTGTTACAGCAACTATTCTTCTAACGCCTGATGATAATGACGATTCTTCGATTATTTTAAAAGAACCAATATCACCAGTTCTCTCTACATGAGTTCCACCACATAATTCCATTGAAAAATCACCTACTTTTACAACACGAACATTATCTCCATATTTTTCGCCAAATAAAGCTTCAGCTCCATTTTTTTTTGCTTCTTCAAATGTTTCAATAGAAGTATGGAGTTGATTATTTTTCAATATTTGTTCATTAACTAGAGTCTCAATTTCAAAAATTTCATTTGATGTAATTTTATTCGAATGCGTGAGATCAAACCTTAGGTATTCAGAATGAACTAAAGAACCGGCTTGGTTAACATGATCACCAAGAGTCTTTTTTAAAGCTTTATGCATTAAATGTGTTGCAGTATGATTGCTTTTTATTTTTGATCGGTGAAAACCATCTATTTCACAAGTTAGAGCAGAAGTTTTTTTAAAAGTACCTTTACAAATATGAATGAAGTAGTTATTCTCTTTTTTCACATCTAAAACTTCTAGCTTAGTTCCATCTCCTGTAATAATCCCAATATCACTAACTTGGCCCCCCGATTCCGCATAAAATGGCGTTTGATCAAGAATCAAGAATACATTGTTTTCATCGAATGCATAGCGAACAATTTCAGAACTAGATTTTAATGTATCATACCCTAAAAACTTTGTCTCAGCTATATCTGATAAAATTTCCCAATCTAATTTTTCTTTTTGTATTTTAAACTTCCCTGCATTTTTGGCAATTTCTTTTTGTCGATTCATTGATTGGACAAAACCTTCTTCATCTACTGTAAATCCTCTTTCTCGAGCAATTAGCTGGGTTAAGTCCAAAGGAAATCCATACGTATCGTATAGCTTGAAAGATTCAGAACCACTTATTCTTGATCCTTTCATATTTTCTATGATTTTCTCAAAATGATTTAACCCTCGGTCGAGTGTTTTATTGAAGGCTTCTTCCTCTAATTTAATAATATTTTCAATATGGCTACGTTTTTCTACAACCTCATTAAAGACCTCACCCATGATTTCACCAACCACAGGAACTAGCTTGTATAAAAAGGGCTGTTTTAAATGAAGATCTCGTCCAAACCGACAAGCTCTTCTTAGAATTCTTCTTAATACATAACCTCTTCCTTCGTTTGATGGGATAGCTCCATCAGCAATTGAAAAGCAGAGCATACGTATATGATCCGCTATTACTTTGTGAGGTATAGGTTTTTCTTCATATGATTGACCAGAAATGGCGGATATTTCTTCAATAATTGGAAAAAAAAGATCAGTTTCATAATTACTATTCTTGCCTTGAATAACAGCTGATATTCTTTCTAAACCAGCACCTGTATCAACATGTTTATTAGGTAAAGGCTCTAGTGTCCCGTCTGATAAACGGTTACTCTGAATAAATACAAGGTTCCATAGCTCCCAATAATCATCAATGGTATTCACACCCGAAGAAGTTTGATCTTCTAAATTTAAACCTACATAATAATGTATTTCTGAGCATGGCCCACATGGTCCTGTATCACCCATTTCCCAAAAGTTATCTTTTTTGCCACTACGAATAACTCTGCTCGGATCAATATTTGTTTCTTTGGTCCATAATTCAAATGCTTCGTCGTCCTCTTCAAATACAGTTACCCATAGTCTATTTTTATCTAGTTTCCATTTAACAGTAATTAGTTCCCACGCCCATTGAATAGCTTCTTTTTTGTAGTAGTCACCAAAAGACCAATTTCCAAGCATTTCAAAAAAGGTATGATGAAAAGAATCCACACCAACTTCTTCAAGATCGTTGTGTTTTCCAGAAACCCTAATACACTTTTGACTATTAACAGCACGTTTGTTATCAGGTTTAACTTGCTCTAAAAAAATAGGTTTAAACTGATTCATACCAGCATTTGTAAATAATAGTGTCGGATCTTCTATTGGAACAACTGGAGCACTACGTATATATTTATGATTTTTTTCTTCAAAAAACCGAATAAACGAATTACGTATATCTTTAGAATTCATTTTAAAAAGAGAAACTTGTTTCTACACTTGTCATATTTATCATCTCATTAGAATCTAGAACATCACCATCTCCATTGAGATCATTAAATGACCTTCTAAAGACATAAGTTAAAACCATTCCATTCCCCAAATTTAGGCCAACATTATATCCCATTATCGTCGATTCAGAGTATTCAAAATTGAAAGGATTGGGTACATTTCTTTGCTGATAAAACCAGGAAGCTTTCTCGATTTTACTTATTGATTTTTTTAATTTTAGTATAGTTGTAAAACTTCTATTTGCTTCTGGCTGAAAACTATTTTCATTCGCATTATACTGTTCACCATTTAAACTTTGGAATGCCATTCTAGCATCAAATATTGAACCAAGATCGAGTGTTAGAGATGAATAGAACCCATTTTGTTTACCATAGGTTCCAAGTTTACTTGCTTTGGTTACAATTTCCCCTTGGTTACCAGATATACTTTTAAATGTGGCTCTTTCTATTTCGTAAGATTTATTAAAATATCCGAATTGAAATTTTCCTTTCGGTACCCATCTAAGTTCAAAATTAAATTTTGCTGGACCAAAACTAGCAGACAGACCCAATGGGATCAATCCATATCCAGCATTTATGGAAGTCGTATCTATTGGGTTTATTGTTTTACCTAACAATGCAGCATATTGAGCATAAGCAGATATATTAATTCCACCCTCACTAAAAACTGGGACACCTAAATCCAGAGCAAAAGATTGAAAAGATTCAGTCTCTTTTTTAATATTAATCGGTTCTGGTTTCCTTTCTATATTTTCATCTAGCACTACAACTGTATCTAAATTCCAACCTGGTATGCTAGAATCAAGAGTATCAGTGATTCCATCACCATCAATATCCCATTCATCATCCAGTCCATCGGCCAATCCATCACCATCAGTATCAACAGACCAATTCTTATCGTAGGGAAAATCATCGACTAGATCTGGTGCTCCATCATTGTCCGAATCTCTTAAACCTAAATATTGATTTCTATCACCAGCCCAAGAAATACCTAATGTAAAACTATTGGAGATAGGTGCGGATACGCGTATACCTGTTAGACCGAAGTTTTCTTTGAAGTCGTTTGTAAAACCATATGTATTAACACCAAATGCTTGTGATTTAAATTCCATTCCTACTTTACGGACTTGCGGATATAAAAGAGTATTTGTGTAATTATTTAGTAGAATGCCATATCCCATTGTTACATTGTTTAAAGCACCAATTTGGAAATAATTCTTCTGCCATTTATTACCATACCGAACATAGTAGACTTTATCTATTAAAGTATTTTTAACTTTTTCTCCTGAGGAAAAGTCCCATTCATCATCATGAATATTTCCATCTTGATCAATGTATAAAACAATATCAAAAGAAATAGATAGTTTCCCAAATGGTAAGCTTGGTCGAAGAGCAATTTGATTCCATATTTTACCATCTATCGTAACGGCCCCGAAAGCACCACGGACAGACTTTTCATTTGTACTATCATCAACATCTAGGTTCTCAGATTGAGCCAAAATTGGATTGATTAAAAGGATAATTATAATTATTGTAGATTTAAAATACATTTATTCTCACATTTAGGTTAATAAATTTAGGTTTCGAGCAGAAACTGGACAATGAGTAAATCAGTTATGTGTAAACTAAAGAACCCAACTACTTAAATAAAAGATTACAAATAGATGCAAAAATACATTTATACAGTTATTGTACTCACAATGATAATAGGATCTACCTATGCTAAAAGGTTAAACCTAGAAGACATTAAAATAGTTGCCAAAAAAAATGGAGTTATTTTAGAGCTTAAAGTAGACTCTATTCCTAAGATGAATAATATTACAGCATGGCAAGCTAACTCAGGCTGGTTTTACATTACCATGTATGAATTTCAAGGGGATACTGCATTATTGCGACCCGCTATTATTCCAGATGAAATTAAAAAATTTCAAATTATTGATACAGATCAGTCTATTCAGTTAGGCTTGAAATTATTCAATAATATTACGCATTATGATTTTTTACCCATCTACGAAAAAGAGACTATTTACACTACGCTACATTATTCTAGTGATATCTTATCTAATGTTATTTCTAAAAAAAAATTGGGTAAGCCTCTTTATGTACGCAATAAACCAAACGGAATTAAAAAATGGCTTTACTTAACAGGCACGGCTTTTACAGTAACGGGATTAATAAACGAGAATATAAATTCCAGAGTTAATAATCAAACCCTTTTAGGAATAAGTATATTGTTAGGAACGTTCATTTATGATAATATTTGGATAGATTAATGAAAGAATCATTACTTTACTATTCAATTTTTTGGGCCATAGGTTTCTTATTACTTGGGCTATATATTCGTTTTAAATATAAAGATAGGTTTGATGACCTCGATAAATAAAGTATATCTTTTTCTTATAATTACTTCAATTTCTGCAAAAAGCCTTACAACAAGACATTCCTACAATACTTTAATCGATGAAAACTCTATAAATCATGCGACACCTCATATCACTAATTTATTACGAAACAAAACAGATGGATTTTCATCAGAAGAAAAACAAAAACTACAAATATTAGGCTTGACTGAAAAAGATGGAAAGTTTAAAGCAATTCAACCAACTGATTTAGATCAAAATTACAATACTGAACATTTTATTTTTTATTACACTCTGGAAGGTAATGATGCAGTCGAAAGTTTAGAATATATTATTGAAATGGGATATGTTTATGAGGAGGTTTGGAAATTCTACATTGATACTTTAGGCTATGACCCTCCACCTCTAGGTGAAAATAATTTCTATCAAATTTATGTGCAAAACCTTCCATCATTTTATTTTGGGATTACCTATACAACAGATGGAGTAATTAGTGAGCCGTCTTGCTTAAGCTTTATAAAAATGAGAAACAATTATTCAGCATCTCAATTTAGCCTTCTAACAGAACTTGAGAACATAAAGGTTACCGCAGTTCATGAGTTTTTTCATGCCATTCAATTTGGTTATAATTGCTATGAAAAACTATGGATGATGGAAGCGACAGCAGTTTGGAGCGAAGATAAGCTCTACGATAATATAAATGATTTGTATAGATATATTCCCTCATGGTTTAATAATCCACAAACTCCTCTAACTGATGAGACTTCACATATGTATGGATCTTTTATTTTTTTTCAATATCTAGATGAACATCATGGAGGTGTAAATACAATAAAATCATGCTGGGAATATTCAAGGCAATTAGCTAGTTCTCAAGCAGATATGAGTATTATTGCAATTGACAATGCATTAAAAGATGAAAACTCTTCTTTTAATCAAGCTCATTCTAGAATGCGAATTGCAAACTTAATTATGAGTAATAATTCCACATTAGGACCTTATGCCTACCATGAGGCTGATGGATACAAAAGTGTTATAGAAAATATTTCACAGCAGATGATTTTATTTGAAAGTGGTGATGATAAAATAATTCAAAATTTATATAGTCGAGAATTTTCAAGTTCCTACTACGATATAATTTCTGAGAGCTCATTTTTAATCGAGCTAATAGATGATCAAAATAATTTCCAGTTGACATCTGTAACAAAAAAAAGTAACCAAGATGATTGGGACATACGTGTTAGTGATAATATAAATATTGATCCCACAATTAATTTTGAATGGATTAAATTAATTATTACTTCAAATAGTTTTAATGATATTAATCCATCCTATACTTTTAAAATAATGGATGGATATTCTGAAGATTTCACATTTTTCCCACCTTATCCAAACCCTTCAATTAATGAAAGTATTAATTTCAAGATTCAAGTGATTTCACCACAAATAATAGAGTTAAAATTATTTAATTTATTAGGAGAAAGAGTCTGGTTTGAAAATATATTATTTAATGAATCTCAGATTCGAGAAATCACTTGGAATGGGCGTAACCAAAAAGGAGAGAGTAGTAGCAGCGGAGTTTATTTTTTAAACATTAAAGGGAAAAAATCTACAAAATCATTTAAACTAATTCGCTTAAAGTAATATAGTTATTGTACACTATTTTTTAAAATTAGTTTAAGAGTTACAGTGAATTAAACGTTTTTCTCATTTCATCAAGAATAATTAAATATTCTTTATACCCATCAAGAAACCTCCTATTGTATTTATTTACCTTATCCTTCTTTTCAAGTAAATAAACTGAACCACCAACCTCTTTCATAGCTATTTCTCTTATGTTACTTAGAAAATTTTCATATTTATCTAATTTTTTATTAGAAGATTCGATATTTTTTGAAATACTTTGTATTTCTTTTGAATAGAAGGAATTGGGTTCTTCAAAAAATGCCATATTTGCTTTTTTATTAAATCTTTCAAGATGTTCATTTAATAAAGATCTTTTATATTTTATTTTAAAAAGAGTGTTTTTAAAAGATTTTATTTCATCATCGACAAAAGTAAGTTTTTTTCTCTCTTTTTTGAAAGCTTTGTTTATATTTTTTAAACTTTTGTGATACTCTTTTTTAAATTTATTAACTTTCAAGCCTTGATTCTTAACAAAAATTCGAATTGTTTTTGAACTTTTATTTGGAATGGAGTCTAGCCATGTAGATGAGTATGATGAACGCTCGTTTGTTAATACTTTTAGATCTTTATATATCGAATCAATATTTGAAATAGCTATTCTTAATTTTTCATAATTTGGATCTAATCGATCGTAGATCCTCATATCATTTTTAAGATAATATTTTAATTGACCTCGCATAATAAGGTCAAGCGATGAACTATCTATACGCGTTTTTTCCAACCATTGATTAGTTTCTAAAATTTTAACACTTAACGAGTACCTATCTTTTATTACCCAAGGTTTAACTCTTCCAGCACAGTCTAAAAATAAAAAAAGGGTTCCTGCCAAAGCAAAAACCCTAATTATTTGATTAATTTTTATATTCAAGTTTTTAAACTTCCATCCTTATCAAGTAATAAAAGGTCGTCATAACCTCCTATATTAATATCATTAATGATAATTTGCGGTATTGTCCTTCCTCCCGTTTTTTCATAAAGATCTTCACGTGACATTCCCACTTCTTCAATATCTATCTCTTCATATGAAAGATTACGTTCTGTTAAAAGCCGCTTTGCATTCCGACACGGCCCACACCATGAAGCTGAGTATATTATAATATTTTTATTCATTATTTAAGTAGTAAAAGTTTTTGAACTTTAGTCGTTTGTCCAAATTTTGCAATTGCAAAATAAGTACCCGATGATAGTGAATTCCCAGCATTATTTTTACCATGCCATGAAAAGTTATACTGCCCTTCTACTAATGTTCCTCGATGAATTAGAGCGACTTCGCGACCTAATATATCAACAATTACTATTTCACCTTTTTCAGTTATTGGGACTATAAGAGTTAAGTTCGTAGAAGGATTAAACGGATTAGGATAAGATGGACTTAGATGAAATTGTGTTGGATTAAAATCATTTTCAACTGCTAATGGAGCAATATAATTTGTCGGAGCATCTGTCGTAAATCTAATAACTCTTTGATCTTCTAATACAGCTGCTCCTGGTGCATAGACATTGTTAAAAACATATTGGAGACCATAATTTTTTTCAGGCGATTCAATCCCAACCGTTGAATAATTTTTTGTCACATCAACATCATCAATTTCTAAATATTGGAATTCAATTACACCATTACCACTTTCTGTCGGAATAGCACCTTGAGTGTAAAGGATAATTTGAAATGTCTCTTCAGTAATTTCATCATAACCATTTAAAGCTCTAGACCATTCAATTATAAAACGACCATTTGTATTATCAAATGAAGTATAAATATTTATCCAGATATCATTTTCTCCATCTCCATCCGTATCAAGTGTTTCTAAATCGTCTGAAAAAGGTGCTAGAAGTGCTTTTGGTCCCATATACATTGGTATGGACATATTCCAAAAATAATCAATTTCACACTGTTCAAAGGAAGCCCAACCATTGGAATTAACTGTAATATTGTTGTAATCAATTCCATGATATTTAAAAGTAAAAGGAAGTTCTAGATCTACATGGTCATCATCTCCTAATTGATAATGAGTGCCATTCATTCCATTATAATTAGGATCTAATTCAACCCAATCAAATGTAGGCTTGTTGGCAAAACCCTCATCGGTATCATCGTATGCCCAATACCCAAAATTATTAGGAGCAACAGGGTAATTTGCTGAAACTGGTGGTATTTCAAGAGCAACTTCTTGATTATAAAAAACAACATCATTTTTTAAAAGTTCAACCAAAAAAGTAATTTGGCTACCAAAAGCGACATCAGATAATTGAATATTATAATTTGTTGATTGGGTGCCGAATTCAAATGGAGATATCTCAGAAAGAATCAAGGTTTCATTGAGGCTTGTTATAGCACCATCAGATATTCCAGTAATTTTTATAAAAACATCATCATATTTTGAATTGGAATAATTATTTATAAATAAAGATGCTGGAAATGATGAATTTGGTTCTGGGTTATTTTCAAATGATATATCAAACACTGGGATTTCATATGCGATTGAAAAGGTCGCAATATCCTGAATCCCGTTATTAATTACTGCTAGAATAGAATTACTTATTTCAGTATTGTAAGCAGTAAATTGAATATCATTGATATTAACCAGTTCACCAGGTGTCATATTTGGTATTTCAATATTAATTATATTTGGTTGAACATCATCAGAAAAACGAATAACTCCTGAAAATCCATTTACCGTTGCAGTAGTTGAGATATTTTGAAAATTAAAGCTCATATTAACTAATGAACCAATTGATGGTTTTTGATCACTATTTTCACTTTGAATGACAATATCAGATAAAACAAGATCTAGTTCTTGGTTTTGTATAGCTATAGTTTTTTTACCTTGTATAAAAGCTGGTTTATTAGCGTATATATCTAAACTTTCTATTGCACTTAGATCCAAAGTAGCTGCAAACGCACCATTAGTATCACTAATACCTTTTGCAAGTATTTCATCATTTGACATAATGCTTATCACCGCATTAGAAATGGGAACTCCCATCGGATTTAATGTGACCAATTGTACGAATCCATCTAAGTTAGAAACATTATTTACGTTAATTGTAAATTGTTGAGGTGTATCTAAATAAACTTGGATAGATGGATCTCCTAATATATTATAAACATGAGAATAAAATTCTTGGGCCTCACCAGGTCCAGATTGAGCAGGAAACTCTTTCACTAGACCCGATTGACCAGCTTGCATAGCAGGTCCAAGCTCTACAACACCATAATTTAACATTGCATCATACATGTAGGCATTAATTACGTTATTGTACTTTGTACTCGTGTGCAAATCAGAGGGTCCTACAAAAGCAACACCACCTTTTGGAACCGTCGGCGTACCTCCCCTTATTATTGCCTCAGCTAGACAAGGGTCAACATTATTTGCAAAATCATTTGAATTGCAGACATAACTCATAAAAACAGGTGTCAACCATCCATTATTTAAATCATTAACATCATCAACATGAAACTCGGGATAGTGCCATCCATTGGCATCTCCCCATCCTCTATAATTAACAATTCCAGCTCCATTATTTATTAAAGGAATTATGTAAGGAGCACCTTGTTGAATTGGAGGATAAAAAACAGTATCGACTTGGCTATACCCATGACTAATTAATTCGTCTCTTAGCCAATATGATGTCCATTTAGGAGTGATTGGAATAGGATAAGTATTTGAATAGTTTCCTGCTACAATAATACCGCGACTTAGCCAATCTGCGTTATAAGCAAGTGGATCTGTAGCATATTTAATCGTTTTAGACATAATAACAGCTAAATCTGAAAGAGAATCAATAGATAGTCTACCAATAAAAACATCTGGAATATTATCATTACCATAAATATGAGTAAATTTTTGATCAGTTACATCATTTTCAGGTCCGTAATAAAAAGAAGGAAGCTCAGAAAACCCATCAACATCGCCAATGAGGAGTACATATTCGAGCATAGGATCTTCCATTATTATTGATTCGATTGTTGCTTTGATTCCATCGGATGTACCATTTGATTCGGAAAGTGGTGAAACATAGACATCAAATCCTTGAGACTTTTTAAAGGAGACAAAATCATTCAGATAGTTAATAATTCCATCAGGTGCAATTATCAAATAACTTCCTCTTTGTGGATTAATTTGATTTGGTAAAATTTCATAATTATTAGATATCATATTGACAAAAGATATTGGAACTTTTTGCCCTAGAACATCATTCTTGCTTTTTCCTCGGAATGAATTTGAATCCCCTTTTAGGATAATGGATGAAAGAAGTATTAGTATTAATTGTTTATAATGATACATTTTTTGATCGCCTGCATTTGTTCAGTTTCTATTTGAATGAAAAACATACCGTTACCAGTTGGAAGACCATTCAAATTATTTAAGTTTATATTAAAATTTCTAATACCTGGTCGCATATTTAATATTTCAGAATAGATTTGTTGACCTAAAATATTAAAAACTTTCATTTCACCTTCCCCACCAGGATACTCTGTAAGGTTAACTTGGAAGAATCCATTTGAGGGATTGGGGTATACACTGTTAATCTTCATAGGAATAAATGGTATCTTAGTCTGATTCTTTTTTTGAATACTAAGAAACTCATCATTTACAGCAAAGAGTTCTAATGAACTCACAAACCAACCGCGGTAATTAACGGTTCCATCCGTTTTAAAATTAAGCTTTACTCTTATTTCGTATAGAGTAGTATCAATGAGCATAGTGAAATAATCTTTTAGATACTCATTTTCAGTTGATCCCGACCAACTTTTTTTAATAAGCTGATTATTATTAGAATCAATTATTTCTATTTCTGCATAGTCGTGATCCCATTCAGTTTCATACTGATGTTCAATTACCAATACAATTCTATTCATATTTTCAACATTAATTAAACCTGTTTGAATACTTTGTATTTGTGTCGTTGAATCAATATTTTGATACAATAGAGTAGACTGAGATTGTAAAATACCATTATTATTTACCCATTCACCTTCAGCTAATTCATATAACCAAGGTTCCTGTGAAATTAAATTTTCAGCTTCTAGAATAGGAATATTAAAATTATAATCATCATCCAAAAAAAATGTTTTTTCCCAAGGAATATGCCCATTTGGCATTGGAATAATGATACTATAATCATTCGATGGAAGCTCAAAAATATTCACACCAAGATTTAATTGAATAGGCATTTTATTAAATTCATTTTCAATAAAAGCATCAAATACTGTGAAAGTACTTTCAAATTCACCAACAGTTGTTAGAGTTAGATTGTAAATAGGAGCTTTTTCTAAATAGATATCTTGATTAGTAATATTACTATTATTTGCTACTACTATAATTTCTTGATCTAAAAATCCATCAGACTTAATTATCACTGTATATGTACCAACATCTAGAATCCTTCTGAAGCGACCAAACTCATTAGTCAACCTTGGGTTAAGGATTGAACCTGAATGCTCTAAAACCGAAACATTTGCGCCCTCTATTGGTTGATTTGTAATACCATCGTATACAATTCCAGTTATTTGGGAAGCATCAGCATAGTAGCCTATTGTTCTATCCATTAAATAAATCATAGCTGGTTTTGAACGAGTAATGGTATTTTCGATTAAAAGACTATCAGGCTGCAAATTGGCAGTACCACATTCTACTAAATATTGAAAACATCCAGTTGTTTTGTAAAACCAGTCGTGAATTTTTCCATTTCTTGAACCACTAAAAACAGGTAGGTATGTTCCAGTACCATCTTCAGTTGGAATTAATCCTGAAAATTGATCAGCAATTGATTTCATAATATCTAAATCTGGTGAATCTTTAGTTTCTTCCCATTTCCATGAAGTAAATACTTTTTCTGAAAGGTTACCAGACCTAGAGCTATGCCAGACAATTGAGAACACAAAATCATTATTTAAGGCTAAATCTCTCAAGGCAATAGCCTCGGACTCAGAAAAAGGTTCCTCGCCTTTGTAATAATCATAATGAGATGCATAATCTGAATTATCAGGCTCAAGAAAAGTGTCACCAAAAGCCCAATTAAAATTAAAATTTCTATTTAAATCAACCCCATCAATGTCATTACCAATTGAAGGATCAAAATCAAAATTACTATTAGGATATGGACCATTAGGCGATAAATCACGTTTATTTTTTCGATAGCTTAAATCCAATCCATCGTGCACAACATTTAAACCTTCAGGGTTAAGTGTTGGAATAATCCATATCTCTAAATATTGTTTTAATATATTCATATGGGTTAAAATATTTGGATTTGGAAAGAGCAAATCATTTATCAAGTCCATTACTATTTCAACGCCAAGAACTTCTTCAGCATGAACCTGGCCAACAAATAAAACTCGTGGCTCATCTTCTTTGCTTTGTGCATTATCAGATATTTTGATTGCTAAAATAGGGATATTTTCCTGTGTTGAATACCCGATAGTATCAATTTTCACCCAGTTATTTAATTCTTCAATGTTACCCACTGAGTCTAGATAAGCATAAATCTCTTGAGTGGAATGATATCGAT
>Ga0115000_10001615_pt1 | contig 19821 bp, 19 predicted proteins | sample ArcticOcean_MG_C_6_FD_89690 | JGI IMG/M metagenome (GOLD analysis project Ga0115000, IMG submission 89690) | Marine microbial communities from western Arctic Ocean - ArcticOcean_MG_CB8_128 | ecosystem: Environmental > Aquatic > Marine > Oceanic | place: Arctic Ocean: Canada Basin | collected... | reverse complement strand
TTCAAAGCAAACTTGAAGACACAACCGCTCGCCTAGATGAAATTGTTCAGACTCGTATGAGCCAACTTTTGAAAGTAGTTCAAAAAGATGGCGTCGAAGTGCCGTCCAAAGGTGAATGATTTTTCTACCATGTGCGCATGAGTAGCGCACGTTCCGCATATAAAAATAAATGGCTGTATATTTTTCTCGTCGTTGTTGTTTGCGTGGGTATGTTTGGCTGGGCTACTGCAAACTCCGATAGTGGTCGTCGCTTTGAAAGAACAAATGTACAAGCAGCGCTTTTACCTCCCTCGTGGTGGGTGCATTCCGTTGAGCAAACAACTCGGGTAACTAATCTTCGTAGCGATGGCACTTGGTATTCGGTACTCGGAACGGATCAACTCGGGAGGGATGTTTTTGCACGATGTATAGTTGGCGGAGCCATCAGCATCAGCGTTGGGCTATTTGCAGCATGCATTGCAGTCATTGTCGGAACTGCATGGGGCACAATCGCCGGATTACGTGGTGGTAAAACCGACGAAGTAATGATGCGGACAGTTGATATTCTGTATGGTCTACCTTCAATAATGCTTGTGGTACTTATCACTGTTGCAGCCAATGCAATGATTACAGGGGTTGAGGGCATTTCACCTTTTTTAGAGCAGGGCATTCAAGTACTTTCACTGTTAGTTGCTATAGGTATCGTGAGTTGGCTTACCGTGTCGAGAGTTATCAGAGGACAAGTGCGTAGTATGAAAGCCAGGCCATCAATGGAGGCATGCAAAGTCGTAGGCGTTGGTTCAGTACGCACGTTTACGCACCATTTATTTCCTGCGCTACTCGGAACAATCGTTGTGTACACAACACTCACTGTTCCTACAGCTATTTTATCCGAGGCATTTTTAAGTTTTCTTGGAATAGGAATCCGAGAGCCGTTGCCAAGTTGGGGCAATTTGGCTGCCGATGGGTTAAGCCAACTTAATCCAGTGCAGTCACGATGGTGGCTGCTGGTCTGGCCGTGTCTTTGCATTGCTGTCACGCTTACATGTATGAATTGGATTGGGCAAACGTTACGTAAGAGGGTACTGAAGACTTCGCAAGGTGTACAGCATGCCTGATCTGATGTTAGATATTCAACAATTGAACATCTCATTTGGCTCAACCGCAGTTGTGTCGAACGCTACTCTTTCGGTTCGCAAAGGAAAGACAACAGCACTCGTCGGCGAATCAGGTAGCGGGAAAAGTGTGACAGCAATGTCTATTCTTGGTATTCTTCCTGAGACTGCTTCGTTGAACGGCGAAATGTATTTTGACAACCAAAATATTTCAAATCTATCGAAATCAAACATGCATTTGTTACGCGGAAAACAAATCTCGATGATTTTTCAGGAGCCTATGGCCTCCTTAAACCCTGTATTTACAATCGGCGAGCAAATTGAAGAAGTGTACCGTCTACACAAATCATGCACGCGTAAGCAAGCTAAAGCCAAGACGAAAGATATACTTGATGAAGTTGGTATTCAACCTGATCGTATGAAAGCGTATCCTCATGAATTTTCAGGTGGCATGAGGCAACGAGTTATGATTGCTATTGCGCTTGCGAACGAACCTAAACTTCTCATTGCCGATGAACCTACTACTGCACTTGATGCAACTACATCAAAGCAAATTATTGATTTGTTAATCGCAGCTCGAAACCGAAGATCGATGAGCATGTTGTTTATCTCGCACGATATTGGTGTAGTGCAATCAATTGCAGATGAAGTTTGCGTCATGCGTAGGGGTGAAATTGTCGAGCATGGTTCTGTGGTTCAAGTGCTGCAAAAACCATCGCACCCCTACACAAAAGCTCTGCTTGCGTGCAGGCCAACGATGTATGAGCGAAAAAAACGGTTGCAGACAATTCCCATTGAAATCTAGACTTACGCCGAATAACTATACCAAAATGCAATAGAACCGAAAGGTGTCTTGCCACGTATGTATTGTTAGGTCAGAACCCGATGGCGGTGTTAGGGATTGTGCATGCGGCAGCACAGCGATGTGACCTCGAATCCATATTCCCTACTTCGCCAACGGTTCTCGAGGCAAGCAATATGTTGACCTGGAGGTCAACGAACCAACAACGGCAGGAGCCCACCAATGGTCAAACTTCACACAACATCGTTCGAGCAAGTCGTGCAAAACTTTTCAATGAGGCGGACAGCACAAGCAAGACAACAAGTATGGGATTACCTCAATGCAATGCCCACTATGTTTTTTGTGCAATGTGGAGGCAAATCTTGCCCCGTGCCGTGGATTATGTTTGAAGATGATGCGCCTATAGCAATGGTGTTTACGGATTATGATCAAGCAATAAAAACTGCGCAAGCATTCGTAGGGGAGGGTGATCAAATGCGTGTAGTAGGTTTACCTACAAATGCTGCATCGATGTATGTCACAGCGCTCGCCGGGCAAGGTGTAGAAAACGTTTGTTTTAATCATGGACCGAATAGATTCGATGCTCCGATGCACGAAGTGCTTCTCGCATTGAATGCAATGACAAGGTGATTACGGTTGTAATTCTCTTCCAGAATCAATATCCATAACAGACCAATCAAAATGCTTTGCTAGTCGAACTATTGGCAACCAAGCAATTTCTTCTTCAACAATTTGCAGCAACATTTGTTGTACATCTTCTTCAGGTGGCAATTCTATTTTGATGCCAGGCCCGTACAAGATGTCGCCGCCATCAATTTCCGGCATAGTGTTGAATTTAGAAAGCGCACGCACAATTTCAGTTCGCGTGCCTAGGGCAAGACGTTGACCATCATCACCTGCTGTTCTTGATTGAATGACAAATTGTTTACTCATAGTGTTCTGATTCTTGAAGTAGGGAGGATACCGTATCGATCAGTCGGTCGAGCCCAACTGGCTTCATCAAATATGCACCAACCCCAAGTGACTTAGCGTATGCCATATGGCGCTTGCCTTCGTTCGCTGTAACCATAATCACCAGTGGTGGGTCTTCTAAGTTCTGCAATTCTTCTAGAACAAGGAAGCCCGAGCGTTTTGGCAACATCATGTCCAAAATCATAGCATCGGGCGAGTGGGCCATACACGCAGCAATGGCAGCAGTGCCATCTGTTGCTTCGAGCGTTGCAGCACCTTCGGCCTTCATTGCGATCGTAAAGGACGCCAGAATATCTGGATCATCATCAACTATAAGTACAGAGTGGCCTTCTAGGCGATTCTTCATACTCTTAATGGTAACAGTCTATGAGCTTCGCAAGCTCTCCATCTGTCATCCATGGCAAAGATTCAAGCTGTCGCACAAGTTTTTTTGGCATTGGCTCATTGCGTAATTCGAATTTAGGGCGAGATTTCCACCTTCTATGCAACCACAAGTATTGTTCAGGCGCGCTTTTAATCATTGATTCCATAGCCCTGTTGTATCGAGCAGTAATGTAATAGAGCGGGTCCGGTTGGTCAGCCCAATCACTTGGCTCAATGAAATCATGCATCGATATCTCGTACGAAAAACGACCATCAATTCGTTTTGCATGGACAGCAGCGATTGGAACGTTGTACCGCATCGCAAGTAATCCGATTGATTTGTATGTAGAAGCGAGTCTTCCGAAAAACGGGACGAACATGCCTCTGTCTCCGGCATTTTGATCAGCGATAAATCCAACACTGGTATTAGCTTGGATTAGGTCTTCCAGAATAGGAACTCCGCCCCATTTTGTAACAACTTGCAATCCATATCGTTCACGAATATTGAGAACCCAATCATTAATTAGAGGGTTATCAAGCGGCCTAGCTACAGCAGCGATTGGATAGCCTAATACTGAGAGCGCATAACCCAGTAGTTCCCAGTTACCGCTGTGCCCAGTAATAAAAATTACCGGTTCGCTTTTTGCTAATCGTTCTGTGACTTGGTTGATGTCCTTGAAGGTTACATATTTTTGCCAAGTTGAAGGTGTAATAAGTGCGGGCATTTGCACACCTTCTGCAACAAACAACTGAAACATATGTTCCATAGATCGTTTTGCTAAATCTGCAGCATCGTTTGAAGATAATTCTGGGAAGCTTGCCTGAATGTTGTTGATGGCTCGCTGTCTTCGTTTCGAATTGAATTTGTAATAAAGATCACCAATCAATTTACATGATTGCATGTTTAAATCTACAGGACAACACCCGATGAGCGCAGCAGCTATTCGCAGAGGAATGTACTGAGACAGGGAAGTAAGAGTGGATTGATTGCGAGCCATTACCTAAAGGCAACAAAAGTCGGCTAGTAGTTTAGCGACTATGCCGTCCTGTAAGCACATGCAATCTGTTCGTAGTAAGAATAGGTACTTGAGCAGCTTTTGCTTGTTTGCGTAGTGACTCATAATCTTCGTATGCACGTTGCTGATTGGCGTATGCATCGAACATTGCGTTGGAAGCACCACGACTTGGTTTGTGCGTAGGTTTACGAGGAGTAACACCGAGGACGAGGAAATCTAAATCGCCTGGAACTACACCATCGTCTTCAATTACAACCCCACCCCATCTTGCGATTTGATCTTTGATGAATGCGTTATTCGATTCAACGCTTCCATCTCCATTAGCATCAAAACTGCCATGTACCAAGAATGTGAACTTGTAATTTGGATCGTACACTGGATTCACAATAATATTATCACGAACAATTGGCTGACTTGAAGTCGAACGAGTAATCTTAGCTGTAGATGTTGTTGAGCCAACTTTTACTACTTCAATAGTGGCTTTGCCCCTAGGAAGTTCACCTTCTGCGCTTGGTCTAATCTGCGAAGCCGATTCGTATATATCAAATGTCATACCGAGAACTATGTGGTCATTTTTGCCACGATCGATGAAAACCTCGTTGCCTGAACCAACTTCTAGCACTGTGCCGTCCACAAGGAATGATGGGTCAACAGAACTGATTCGGTTTGCGTTGATTTTCTTACGTAGCTCGTCGATTGTACTTTGAAGACGCGACTTCTCATCTGTAAGGGTCTGGACATCGTCTTCAAGTAATTCAATTCGACCGATGTTGCGATCTTCCACTTCTTGCAATTTATCATGGCGAATAATGAAGTAATCATCAACACGTGTGTTTAGGTCAGCAGATTCAGTTTGCACATCTTTCCACTCTTCTTTTACCTGTTCAACTTCGAGTTTGTTTGAATCATCTTGCTCTGCAAGTTGATCGTTAAGAGATTTAATAGTGCCGTCTTTGCTTCCGATTTCTGAAATGCGAGAATCTAGTTCTGCTTTTTGTGATTTCAAACGGTTGTTCAAATCTTTGATGTCCATCGCAAGTGGCTTGCTTCCGGATGTATTGCTTTCAAATTGCGTAGTCAGTTGTCCTATGGATTCAGAAGGATTTCCCGTAAGCATGACATTACGTTGTCGCAGTTGGTCATTCAAGTACCCAACAACACTCTGGCCAGAACTTGATGCAAGCGATGAAATTTTTTGAACGGAATCGTCGCTGCGTTCACGCGCGCTGGCATACGCATCGAGTGAAACATTTGCTTTTGTAACAAGTTCACGTTGCTCCCGATCGCTTGTGTACAAGACGATACTAAGAACAAGTAGAAATACAGTTGCTAAAACAAAGACAACTAAAGAAACGATGACGCCGGTTCCAGCGCCGCTACGAATAGCCATAATAAACTCTCCAAAAGTCACACCTTGCAGAATGGCGAGGGGCGGAACAGACAAGTGGGCGACAATTGCCCATGTAATGATTGGACAGTTTCATAGGTTTAGGTACTTTCGTCAAGTTCAAACCGGCATCTGATTACAATTCTCTGTTTAAAAGTACGTTTTTAGCCTTTAAAGTGAGGGCAACCTATAGAAGATTGTGCCTCGCTTTAAGGTCAATGGAGAGGGTTATCAAAAAACGGAACTCTTGGTATCATGGCGCATTACAGCGAACTAATGGTAGATTCGCTTATTTTGCACAAAGGCCACCTTATGAACGTATCACCCAAAAATGTTCACTCCGTACTAAGTAAATTTCAACTTGTTGATGGCTACAACCTTGTAGTCGATTTAGACAAATCACACGGTGTATGGATTCACGATTCTGCGAGTGGCAAGGACTATTTAGATGCGTTTACTTGCTTCGCATCATGGCCTTTGGGATTTAACCATCCCGATCTAATGGGAGAGGCATTTAATGACGCAATCTTAAAAGTTTCGCGAAACAAAATAGCAAACTCAGATTTGTATACAACTGAATTAGCAGAGTTCGTTGATTCGTTCGGCACAAAAGTTACTCCTGAAGAATACCCGCATCACTTTTGGGTCTCAGGTGGTTCTTTAGCAGTCGAAAATGCATTGAAAACAGCATTTGATTGGAAGGCTAGAAAACTCGGACGAACCGATTTTTTAGACGATGTAAATGATCTTGTCGTATTGCACTTTGAACAAGCATTCCACGGTCGTAGCGGATACACAATGAGCTTGACGAATACCATTCCTGACAAGGTCGGCTTGTTCCCTAAGTTTGACTGGCCTCGAGTATCTTCACCGTATTGCGTCTTTGATAATGATGGAAATATCGTGAACGATATAGAGGCAGCCGAAGCCCAGACATGTGCAGAAATTGAAAAAGCATTTGAGTTACATGACAATAAAATTGCAGCAATCATCATTGAGCCAATGCAAGGCGAAGGTGGAGATAATCACTTCAGAAACGAATTCCTTGAAAAACTTCGTGCATATGCTGATGAACGTGAAGCGCTACTGGTTTTCGATGAAGTGCAAACGGGGTTCTACGGCTCTGGTAAAGCATGGTTTTGGCAACACACCACTGTGAAGCCAGATATTGTAAGTTTTGGTAAAAAGACGCAAGTGTGCGGTATTTACGCGAATCGTCGAATTGATGAAGTTGCGGATAATGTGTTTGCAAAATCGAGCCGCATTAATTCTACGTGGGGCGGAAACTTGGTAGATATGGTTCGTTGCACACAATTTATTAATATTATTGAGCGTGACAACATTACAGACTTAGTAAACAAAGTAAGCGACCAAGTGATTACCGGATTGCGCCAGATATCGCAGGGCACCGGCTTGATTTCAAGCGTTCGTGGTAAGGGTTCGCTCATAGCATTTACGTTGCCATCACCCGAACACAGAGCAGCAATGCTCGGTGCATTTATGGATGCTGGTGTCATTGCCTTGCCTTGCGGTAAGCGATCAGTCAGATTCCGTTTACCATTGGTGATGACAGTTGAAGATGCAGATTCCTTATTGAACAGAACTAACGACGCTGTGCAAGCGTTAGCAACGGCTGTGTAAACTTGCGTAGCGCAGCTGCTATTAGTGAACACCTTGATACCCGCACTGCGGCAATCGAAGTGGCTGCTTTGCTTGAGAAAGCAATGGATGGCCCTACAGACTTGGTTCTAGTGTTTGCAAGTTTCCATCACCGGGAATCTTTCGAAGATGCCATTGCAGATATACAAACAACGCTTGCTCCCAAAACAATAGTCGGGGTAACCGCGGAATCTGTCGTTGGGTGCGACTTAGAGCTAGAGGGTGTTGCGGGGCTATCGGCAATTGCAATGCATTTGCCTGGTGTTACCGTTACGCCTTGGACCACAACACCGAAGAAGCCGTTGCCAATTTCCAGACCAGAAGAAATTCCTGCTTGGATAGGTTTGCAAGATGATACAAAAGCAGTATTGTTTTTTGCAGATCCTTTTTCAACTCCTATCACTCGGCTTTTACCCGCACTAACATCCTGCCGAGGAGAGGGGAATCCATTACCAATTATTGGAGGAATGGCATCAGGTGCTTCGCAGGCTACATTTAACAGGCTCATCATTGGGGGAGAAGGCCAACGCAGTGGAGGCATTGGCTTGACTCTGTCTGGCCCACTGCAGGTGGATTGCATTGCAAGCCAGGGTTGCAGACCTGTAGGTTCGCACTACAGGGTGACAAAAGTTGATCGAAATGTCATACTTGAATTAGGCGGGAAACCTGCTCTTGAGGTTCTTCAGCAATTAGCAAAAGAGGCATCGCCTCAAGACCGAAAATTGATTGAAGGGGGTCTTCTGCTTGGTAGCGTTATAGACGAGCACAAAAGTCATTTTGGTCGAGGCGATTTTTTAATCCGCTCTATATTAGGACTAGATCGAAAACGAAATGGAATTGCTGCTGGAGAATTTTATCGATTGGGTAAAACAGTGCAATTTCATGTACGCGATGCGCAAACTGCCGTAGAAGATTTGCAGCTATTGCTTGATGCACAACAATTAAGCGAGATACCCTTTGGCGGACTATTGGTTACATGCAACGGCAGGGGTAGGAGTTTGTTCCAAGAAGAGGATCATGACCTTACTATTATTCGCGAGCGCATGGGCGAAGTACCGATTGCAGGTTTTTTTGCAGCAGGCGAAATTGGACCAATTGGCAATACATCATTTTTGCATGGTCATACTGCTTGTCTTACGTTGTTTAGACGGGAAGAATTACCGCACGGAATGTAATTTTAAGTAATCATTTTCTCTCAGGAATGACGCAGTTTTAAACGTATAGTTGCGTGCGATTCTTGGGATAAATGTATACGTGATAACTCCATTGTTTTCTGTAGCTGTCACTTCCCCAAACCCTTTTCCCCCGTGCATTCTCTGCAACGTCTTTGCAAGTTCACGCCTGTTGCCTGCGAAAAAAGCTACAAATTCCTTTTCAGAGTGCCCTTCGCTTCTGTAATACTGCTTCATAGGGGTGCTGATGATTTGTTCAAAGAGCAGTTCCCAGTTACTGTCGCGTAGGCAGGTAAGCGTATGCGTTAACACATGTTCAGGAAGGATTGAGCGGAGGGTAATCTCGCCGGTAAGTTCATCTTTTTCTTCAAGGACAATTGTGTCAAGGTATTCTTGTAACAACACACCGTTGGCTCCAGTTGTAGAGTTGTATATCACAATCGTGCCATCGGCCCGTGTTTCTTCTTGGGGTAAACCCGCTGTACCCGAAAGGGCTGTGTGCCATGTTGGTCTCTGCCGATACTCAACTTTTTGTGTTTCGCATCCCAAAAGAGTGGCGAACAAAATGCAAATGGGTACGAGGGTATGCATTAATGGCTTTCTGTGTTAGGTCCAGCATCAAGGTCAAACAAAAAAGGAGCAACCCAGAGTTGGCTCGTATTCGTTTCGCGTTTGCTTGTCCACATCAGCCACTTACCAGTTTCATCAAACACTGGCAGCCCATCAAAACCATTGGCATGGGTGATTCTTCGTTTTCGAGTTCCGTACCGTGTTGTGCCGTTTTCTACACCGCTATCTGCATCGCAAACGAACAGTTCATAATTGCGGTGGCTAATTTCACTTGTTGCATAAATGAGAAATCTATTGTTCGGATGCCAAAATGGTCCCCAGTTGACATGCTCATTATCTGTCAGTTGGTACTCGCGTTCAATTCCAATTATGGAGCCTGTTTCATCAAACTGTAGTTCAGCAATGTACAGTTGTAGTAAATCATTGCCACGTCTATCTGAACGATACACAATCCGCTTTCCATCGGGTGAAAAGAATGGACCGCCGTCGTACCCATCATCGCCTACAATTTTTCTTGATTCTCCAGATTGCAAATCGGTGATATATATATCTCCTGAACCAGTTGCCAGTGAGCAGTACAACAAATGGCGACCATCTGGGCTCCATGAACCTTCCGCTAGATAGTGTTCGTTGTCTGTGACCAGGGGAGCAAACGTATTTGTCACTAAGTCAAGAGCAGCTATATTCATTTGTTGAGGGAACGCCCAGCGGTATCGACCTGTACCACGCTGGTACCCTGGGATATCAGCATCAACCAATGGCGTCATCGTTGTAGCAAACAGCACCATTGATTCATCGTTTGGGTGGAACCAACCACATGTATTTGCTGAACCCTTTGGGCTAAGTTGCTGGATGCCAGAAAGACCTGTGATCGCACCATTCTCATCGAATGTAAGTGAGCCCATATACATTCCATAATCACTTGCAGGTTCCTCGCCTTCTGCAGGATGTTCTATTGCTTGGAAGATTACTCGTTTCGTGCCAGGGTCAAAATACGATTCTCCTGCCTTCAGGAACATCGCAGTATCCGTAAGTTGAACAGGCTCACCAATGGCGCTTGCTTCGTCGGGGTGAAGTGGTGCAGTTGCTGTGGCGGTTGCTAGTAAGAGTGCGATACAATGTAGAATCATTGGGAGATCTCCTTGGATAATCGAACGTCATATCATACTACTCCAGCGTACTTACCGCACGAAATTCCCGTGCTCTATCACGACGATTACATCGTCGCACTCGATAAGCCTAGCGGTCTTTTGAGCGTAAAGGGGATTGGTCCAAGTAAAATTGATTGCCTTGCTCTTCGCGCAGCATCTGCCATAGAGGGAGCTCGAATCGTTCACAGGCTTGATATGGATACTTCTGGCGTAATTGTATTGGCGCGGGATGCAGAAACGCATCGTGAATTGAGCAGGCAGTTTCAAGACCGCGAAGTCGAGAAAGAATATGTTGCGGTTGTAGGGGGTTCGCTGAAAGAGGACAGTGGCGACATCGATATTCCCATTCGTAAAGATATGGACAACCCTCCAAAACAATGTGTAGATTACGATCAAGGGAAATCTTCTCAGACTGCTTGGAGCGTTCTGCAGAGAAAACCTGATCGCACTAGAGTATTACTTGCCCCAAAAACTGGTCGGTCACATCAGCTGCGTGTGCACTTAAAAGAGATTGGACATCCTATACTCGGCGATAATTTATACGCCCCCCCAGAACTTCTAGCTATGGCAGGCAGGCTGCAATTGCATGCACAAAAATTAGTAGTGACGCATCCTGCAAGTAAAGAACGAATTACGTTTTACTCGGCTTGTCCGTTTTAATAAAAAAAGGGTACGAAGCATGAACTGCTCCGTACCCTTGTACTGACGGTATTGAAACGAGTATTAGCTGCTAGCTCCAGATGGCTCTGGTTCAGCTTCGCTGTTATCTTCGTTGTTTGATGAATCGAAGAACAAGTGTTCGTCACCTTCTTTGTGAGAGACATCTAGATGGCAACCTTCGTTGTAATCTCCGCTCAGAATAGCTTCCGCTAGCGGGTCTTCGATATACGTCCCAAGGGCACGACGCAGTGGCCGAGCACCGAAATCGGGGTTGTACCCCTTTTCGATAAGAAAGTCCTTAGCGCTTTGTTCAAGGGCCATCGTAACGCCCTTGGCTTTCAATCGACCCATGATTTTAAGAAGTTCAATATCGATAATTAAGTACAAGTCAGCTTTTGTGAGTGGTTGGAATACAACAACATCATCAAGGCGGTTTATGAACTCTGGACGGAAGAATTTTTCAGTTTCGCCAAGCAATTGTTTTTTCAACTTGTCGTAATCTGCAACCTCTTCTTTTTTACCAAAGCCAAACGACTGTCCGCCTTTGATGAGGTCAGAGCCGATGTTTGAAGTTAGAATCACAATCGTGTTTCTAAAGTCTACTTTGCGACCAAAGGAATCCGTGAGTCGGCCTTCTTCCATAATTTGAAGAAGCATATTGAACACGTCGCTGTGTGCTTTTTCTACTTCGTCAAAGAGCACAACAGCATATGGTTTGCGGCGTACTTTTTCAGTAAGTTGGCCACCTTCTTCGTAACCGACATAACCGGGAGGGGCACCGACAAGTCGCGAGACTGTGTGCTTCTCCATATATTCGGACATGTCAAGGTAGATTAAGGAATCAGAATCAGCAAACATAAACTCAGCAATTGCTTTCGCAAGCAATGTTTTACCGACACCTGTTGGACCTAAGAAGAGGAATGAGCCCATCGGTCGGTTTGGGTCTTTTAAGCCACTTCGTGATTTACGAATTGCTTTTGCAATTTGTGTAATTCCCTCGTGCTGGCTAATGACCGTACGGTGTAATTCATCTTCAAGTTGAAGTAAGCGTTGTGATTCTGCTTCCTCAAGACGAGTCAACGGAACACCTGTCATACTTGATACCACTTCAGCGATGATATCTTCATCTACTTCGCTTGTGATTTCGTTCATTTGTTCACGCCACTCTTTTTGAAGCGTGTCTTTTTTCGCACGAAGTTTTTCTGCTTCATCACGAAGTGCAGCGGCAGCTTCGTAGTCAGCATTTTTAACAGCTTCGTCTTTTTTAACTTTTAGCAATTCCAACTGTTCTTCATGGTCAGCCATTGAAGGGGGCTTGGTCATGGACTTCAGTCGAATCCGAGCACCTGCTTCATCGATAACATCGATGGATTTATCTGGTTGCACTCGTTCTGATATATATCGGTTAGATAACTCAACAGCTGCTTTAATAGCACCTTTGGTATATTTCACACGGTGATGTTGTTCGTATCGCTCTTGAAGTCCAGTTAGAATTTCAATGGTGTCTTCTGTATTTGGTGGGTGCACGGGGATGGATTGGAATCGACGCTCAAGCGCGCTGTCTTTTTCAATGTATTTACGATACTCATCGAATGTAGTAGCGCCAATGCATTGGATTTCTCCCCGAGAAAGAGCAGGCTTCAAAACGTTAGAAGCATCAATTGCTCCTTCAGCTCCACCAGCGCCAACGAGAGTATGCAATTCATCAATAAAGAGCAGAATGTTTTTTGCACGCTTCACTTCGTTCATGACAGCTTTGATTCGTTCTTCGAATTGGCCGCGATATTTTGTGCCTGCCACCATCATCGCAAGGTCTAGAACAACTACGCGTCGGTCGTGTAATAGTTCTGGCACTTCGCACTCAATAATGCGTTGAGCAAGGCCCTCAATGATTGCAGTTTTACCAACACCAGCTTCTCCGAGAAGGACGGGGTTGTTTTTTGTTCGACGGCATAAAATCTGGACGAGGCGTTCTATTTCTTTATAACGACCGATGACAGGGTCAAGCTCACCTTTCTTAGCAAGTTCAGTGAGGTCGCGTCCAAAACTGTCAAGAGCAGGTGTTTTGCTTTTACCTCTTCGCGGTGAAGGGCTTGGCGAATCACCTGAAGGTTCCATATCTTCTTCGTCTACTTCTTCAACTTGGCCAACACCTGCGCCAAGAAGGTTCAGTACTTCTTCGCGGACATCTTCAAGTTTAAGACCTAAGTTCATGAGAACTTGTGCAGCAACTCCATCTTGCTCTCGGAGTAATCCTAGGAGCAAATGTTCTGTGCCAACGTAGTTGTGGTTCAAGGAGCGTGCTTCTTCGATTGCGTATTCAATGACTTTCTTCGCACGTGGAGTTTGAGGAAGTTTGCCCATTGTGACCATATCAGGGCCACTCTTGACAAGTTTTTCAACTTCAAGCCGTACTTTTCTCAAATCAATTTCGAGGTGCTTAAGGACATTAGCGCCAACGCCAGACCCTTCTTTCACCAAACCAAGCAGAATGTGCTCTGTTCCGATGTATTCGTGGTTAAAGCGTTGTGCCTCTTGGTTAGCAAGAGCCATTACTTTTCTAGCGCGATCTGTCAAACGTTCAAACATAATTCGTGTCTCCGCCACACATGATATGCGGGATGGGCTTCTATAGCATGCAAAAGCGCATGCCCAATACGACAATCGGTACAACTTTCGTTCCATTTGAATACTTCTCTATATAAAGCTAGAAATAGTTTCATGCATATGAAAATGGGGAATTACGTCGCCTGATTCGGAGCGATACCACCCGAATGTGCCAAGTTGGCGGGGTGGTCAATTTGACCGTGCCGAAGGTGCACAACCGAGTCTCCTCTGCGTGCAATGTCCAGATTATGGGTCACTAAAACGATTGTAAGGCCTTCTACATGGAGCGAACTGAGGACGTCGAGAATTTCGTTCCCTGTTGCTTCATCAAGATTGCCTGTTGGCTCATCAGCAAGAAGAACACTAGGTTCATTAATAAGCGCACGCGCGATTGCAACCCTTTGCCGTTCTCCGCCAGAGAGTTCACGTGGACGGTGGGAAAGTCGGTGCCCTAGTCCAAATTGTTCTAACAGTTGGGTTCCACGAGTTCGAGATTTTTCAGCTGCATTACCAAATCCCCCAATCATTGCCGGCAGAACAGTATTTTCAAGAACAGTAAGTTCTGGGAGCAAATGGTAAAACTGGAATACAAAACCAATATCGGAATTTCGATATTGGTTGATTCGTCTATTGGTTTGTTCCCAAATCGATTCACCTTTGAACAGTACTGAGCCGCCATCAATTTTATCTGGCCGATCCAGACCACCAAGTAAATGCAATGCTGTCGATTTTCCTGAGCCGCTCGATCCAAGAATAGTAACCCACTCGCCTTCGTGCACCTGAAGGGAAGCATCACGCAAGACCGGTACACTCGCACGGCCTAATTGATACGTTTTCTTAAGGCGTATACCCTCAAGTATCAGGTTACTCATGACGTAGCGCCTTAACTGGGTCTGTGTCAGCTGCTTTTGCTGCTGGAATAACTGCACCAATAAGACAAAACAAAATTGCTCCGAAGGCAGTAACAATACTCGATGGCCAGTCGACATTATTCGGGATGATAGAGAAGTAATACACAGATGCATCCCAGATAACTAAGCCGCCAATCGATTTAATAAACAGCACAAGGGCACCTATTCCAGCGAAGGTAGCAAAGCCCAGAATTCCAAGCACAATTGGGAGCATTTGCCCACCTCTAGATTTTGCAATTGTGAGGATAGTAATGCCACCAGCTATCGCAAATGCAGCAATGGCCATTCCGAGTGGTGGGTTTCCCATCGCATCATGAATTTCATTGATATTCTTCGTAATGAGCCATCCAACAAGTAAGCCAAGGGCAGAACCTAACACGCCAATCACCAGACTGTACTGCAAGAAAATCCAAACGATGCTTCCTCGAGAAGCGCCTATGCTTCGAAGAATTCCAATGTCGCGAGTTTTTTCATAGACGATAGACCAGAAGATTGAAAGAATGAGTGCGGCAACTACAAGGTATACGATTGAAAATAATGTTCGCATTAACTCACGTTCTTTTTCAACCGGACCAGTGAAACTTCTTTGTTGTTCTTCCCATGTGTGAATGGTCAGACCTGGGTTACTTCTAGAAGGTGGCATAACCGTTGTGTCGAATGGCATACCTGCAATAAACTGGTCGTAGATGTTTTCCACGATGATTTCAAGTTCGTCTGCAGAGAGCCCTGCTACGCCACGTATAAGAATACTTGTAGCTTTCGCAGGATCAACACCTACTATTTCTGTTGGATCATCTTCGTCGACAATTTGCGCTTCGTCTAAATGTAACAATTTTTGCGCTGTGTGGATTGGCACAAAAATACGTGATTCATCAATCATAAAAACGCCGGATTGAAATTCATTTACAAAGGGAAGAATGACAGATTCAGGTTCGATTACCCCGCCCTCAGAATCTACTGGCAACATAGTTAGCGTTCCATCAAACCGTGGGAGCCACCAATAATCATGCCGAACAACTTTATATGTGCCGTCTTTTTGACGCTCGTTGCCTTCAGAAACATGCAATCCAGAAACAATGCCGTCTCTTCCATTCTGCATGAGCGTCAAGCCTTGCGCAAGTATGGCATCTGGATTTCCAAGGCGTTCATCTAAAGCAAGAGTACGTGACCATTGCTCGTCGCTCATGATTTGTTGTACAGCAGTCCAGAGACCTACATCTTCGTAGTTCAGCGCGCTCGAAGCGCTATTCGCAACTTCAACTAGTTCGTTCCAATCATCATCTTGCATTTCATCGCGGAGGAGTTCTTGGTTTTCTGTTATTACATCAAGCAATAACCAGTCACGTTGATTCTCAGTGGGAGTTTTCCATTGCAGTGATGAATCGTAGGAAGTGACTTTTGCAAACGAAATTGGTTCGATACCCCAAACTTGCACAGTTTCACTTTGCTTTGCTTCGGACTCGGGGTACGGCATCCGTAACAAGCCCCAACCATCTACTATTGGCGTGGCTGCGAGAACGTTGGAATTTTCTTCTAACTGTGCTATGAGTTCATCGTAATGAGGAAGTCCCGAAATACCGTATGTCACGATGACGTCGCCCATTAGTGTGCGTCCAGATGATTGCACCATGTGCAAGAAGCCCGACATGACAGATACGACGACTATGACCAATGCAACACAAAGTGCTACAGCCAATACCGCGATAAGCGGGATGACCCTGCTGGTCAGGTACTTTGTTGTAAGAAGGAGTTGGTACACAAGGTGTGCATCGTACAACGGAGCAGTGGCTGTGTTGTGCATGAAATACGAAATGTGTCCTCATCGTACTGTGGCATTTTGAGAAATCACAGCCTCGTAAGTGTTGAGGCAGACGCCTACGAGTACCATATGTATCGATGGAAATGGCATCAGACATTATTGGAGTAGTCGTAGGGGTATCCCTATTCCTTTGGATTGGAGTTGGATTTCGGTTGTGGTCGATGGCTAAGACAAAATCAACAATTCGCGAAGGTCTAACGCTACCCACGCCAGAAAACACAACCGTGAGCATCATCGTTCCTGCCCACAACGAGGAGCGCGTAATTGATAGGTGTGCCACTTCGTTACGCAATCAATCTTTTACGGCTATTCAAATCATTTTTGTTCTTGATAGGTGCACTGACAGTACATTAGCAATTTTGCAAAAGCATGCAGAAGAAGACTCGCGGATTTGCCTTATAGAAAACGGAAGTTGCCCTGAAGATTGGGCAGGTAAATGTAACGCAGCTAAAGTTGGAGCACAGCAAGCAACAGGGGATTGGCTTCTGTTCACAGACGCAGATACGAAATTCGATAGAGAACTTGTTCAGTGCGCTGTGGCATCAGCCATCAAGCGTGGGGCCGCGCTTTTAAGTGTTTTAAGTTCACTTACAATTACGAAATATTTTGAAAAATTTGTTCAGCCAATTGCTGGAACATTCCTAGTACGTCAATTCCCCATCGATAAGATTAATAGAGAGCGCCGCTCTAGACCATTCGCAAATGGACAATTCATGCTTTTTTCTAGAGAAGTGTACGAGTCGATTGGCGGTCACGATTCCGTGAAGGACGATCTTCTAGAAGATATTGCAATCGCAAGAGTCGTACATAACAATGGCGGTAGAGTGCAAATGCTGTTCGCAGAGGGCATGTTGAAGTGCTCCATGTATCCGAATTTTGAAGCGTTTCGTCGAGGGTGGAAACGAATCTACATTGAAGCGAGTTCACGAAATGTAAATCGTTTAATACGTAGCGGAATACTTGCAATTATTGTTTCGCTATTGCTTCCTGCTGCAGGTGTTGCGGGCATTCTCATTGGCGAAGAAGTATCGCCATTACTTTTTTGGGTTTCCATCGCATCCCTAGTAGCGATGGTAGTTGTCGTAGGCTGGCTGTATTCGATTAATAGCGCGCCAGTCGTTTTCGCTATTTTTGCGCCGATTGGCGGGCTCGTTGTAGCCATACTTTTCTTTGAATCTGCACATATGCTTAAAAATCGTACCCCTATTTCTTGGGGTGGACGTGAATATATTCTGGAGCCAAGACCCTAATGCGTATTTTGTTAACCAACGACGACGGCATTCGTGCCCCAGGAATTATTGCTTTGCATACAGCACTTGAAGGTTTAGGAGAGTGTGTTGTTTTTGCTCCAGAAACAGTACAGTCTGCGATGAGCCATGGCATTACGTACACCAAGCCATTGATGGTGCAGAACGTGGATGTGACCGAAACTATGTCTGGAACATCTATTGATGGCAGGCCGGCAGATTGCGTCAAACTTGCTCTTAGGACTCTGTGGGAGGAACGTTTTGGTGCTGGGACAAAACCAGACATTACCATCAGCGGAATGAATAGCGGCGCTAATGTTGGAATCAATATTATTTATTCCGGCACAGTAGCAGCGGCAATCGAATCTGCATTTCTCGGTGTACCCGCTATTGCAGTAAGTTTGTATTTAGATAATAGAGAATCGGTTTGTTACGATCGCGCTGCTGAGATGGCAAGAACGGTTATAGACAGAGTACTTGAACATGCACTTGAACCGCACGATGTCATCAACATTAATATTCCCGTGTGCGAATGCCCTGATGCCACTATGCCCGATATTAAAGTTGTTGATATGAATGCTGCAGGTGATCTTGGACATTACGACAAGCGGCAGTCGCCAGACGGCAGAACATATTACTGGGCAGCTGGAAACGGGATGTCATTTGCACACACTGCATCTGGCAGTGATGTTGAAGCATTGAAACAACAGTACATTACAGTGACACCTCTAGATTACGTTATGACGAACACGTCGAGTATGGGGATTTGGAAAGAACGGCTCGAGTAGATATTATTTTGCAAAAGTAATATGAATAGAAATTAAAATGGTTTCATCATCTTCTAATGAATCAATCTGTTCCCCTGAAGCTCGCCATCTGTATAAGCTCGCAATTAATGACCCGTCAATAGATGGACTCCCAGTGCTGTAAACAATAATTACATCAGTAGGTTTGCCCTTCTTGTTGATGAGCAAATCCGCAACTAAATCACTTGGCGCATTGGTCACGAGTTGATTGGCAGTAAAGGAGGGTCGGCGAGGGCGGAGCACTATTCCTTTTGCAGCGAGGGGCTTGCCAGACTTCCATTGTTCTGGAGTTATTTTAATCGTCGAGGTTGCAGACGAATCTCTATCTGATGCAACGCCTTCCTGTTCGACTTTTTCCTTGGTCTCTGGTGCTGGATTGGGTTGCGTCTCGTGTACCAGAGCAACTGTGCTCTCAATTCTGTCTGGTTGCACTTCTATTTCTCTGCTTGGCACAGAGATTTCTATTCCTTGCAGCGCCTCGAGCAATTCTTTAGAGAGTTGAGAAATGGGCTCTGCTAAATTCTTCGCAATATCAATTGCTAATTGTGCTGGGGTGGGCGTTGCTATTGCAACTTCTGCTTGCATTTCTGCTTGCTCAACTTCAGCAAAACGAGCCCGCTGTTCTTCGTACTCCTCGTACCCAAGCCATGTCAGAGTCGCCTCTTCCGATTTATCGATACCAAGTTCAACGCTCTCGTCTTCAACTGGAGGAGTATCTAAATGTGTTGCTTTGGTCGCCGGAAGGTGCGCCATGTTCTCTTTGTTTGCATAGATAACGGGGATAAAAATTGTGTGCAGTGCAATCGAGCCAAGTAATGCAAGAGGTAAAGCAGCTGATTCACGGAAGCTCATGTTCGTTTTCCGTTTGTTTCGGAGCGCCGACAAAAAAGATTTCTAGCCCCTCTCTGCGTAATGCGTCCCATGTGCCAGTTAACAGTGGCCCGCGATCAGTAATAGCATTCCCATCTTCGACTACAAGGTATATTGCTGCATCAGGCGACTCAACTAATTGTTCTCGAACGGCAGAAGCTATGTTCTCGATAGGAACAACTATGCTGTTTACGTAGATGTTTCCATCAATAGCAATTGTGACTGAAATTGAAGGGCGTACTTCTGCGGGTGTGCCCGAAACATATGACTCAAGGGGTACAGGTAATACTTCTACCCGCACCATGAGTACCATTGCATAGATAAAAAAAGTTAACAATAAAAACACTACATCGATGAGGGGCATCATCTCAATACGTGCTTCATGCTCACTGCGACGAATGGGCCGCATGAATTATTCTTCGAAAGTTAGGCTTGCAAGCGCAACCATAGTGTTCTCGATGAATTCGAACACTTGGTCAAGGCCTGTTGCAAGCATCGTTGACCAGATGGCATCTGAAATGTTACAGATAATCATGCGACGATTTTTTGCTTGTAGGAGTTTTTTGATTTCAATGAGGGCGCCAAGATTTGAAGAATTCAAATTCGATACATTTTGCAAATCGATGATGACTTCAGGCACACTCCCATCGCTTTTAATATGAGCAAGCAGAGTGTCGGTATCTTCCGAGAATTCTGGTTCGTCGAGAAGTTCCAT
>Ga0115000_10001614_pt1 | contig 19824 bp, 24 predicted proteins | sample ArcticOcean_MG_C_6_FD_89690 | JGI IMG/M metagenome (GOLD analysis project Ga0115000, IMG submission 89690) | Marine microbial communities from western Arctic Ocean - ArcticOcean_MG_CB8_128 | ecosystem: Environmental > Aquatic > Marine > Oceanic | place: Arctic Ocean: Canada Basin | collected... | reverse complement strand
GTTATTTGGATCATCTTCTGGATTTAGAACTGGATCATCTTCTGGGTTTAGAACTGGCGTTGCTTCTGGTTTATTTGGATCATCTTCTGGTTTTAGACCCAAATAAACTGAAGTGTTTTGTTTTGGTAAGTTTGATAAGTTTGGTTTTGCTATTTCTTTTGCTTTTCGTTTTGCTATTTCTTTTGCTAATTCCAATCCCCACCATGCGCACAATGATAAAATCGCACACCATTCACATGAAAAAAAAGGCATTGTCATTTTATTTCCTCATCAGACCAAGTTAGTTTTAAATCGACTGATTTATTTTTATTTTTAGTAAGGTTTATTTTGTTACTTATCATTATATTAATTTCAAATGCGAAACAAATGTTTATTCATTATCGCACGATCCTGGATTTTCTCTCTGAGAAATTGTGATTTCTAATTGTGTAAGACTTAACATATAATTGGCTGCATTTTGCACTTGAGTAGAATCTGATTTCTTCATTTCGGTTAATATATTCCCAAAAGTATCTTCTTCGCTAGGAATTAATTTATTAATATTGTTTTTTCCAAACCAAATGCCTATGAATGATAAAAAAATTATCGCAAATAATATTTTATTATTAATTTTAAAAACCTTTTTACAGATCTTACAATTATTGTTGTTTTCGCAATGTTTCAGATTAGGATTAACAAAAGTTTTAAAATCTCTTTGCTTTCTTTCGGCTATTTTCTTTAATCTTGCTTTTTCATAAAAAGAAGTATTTGTGGTTGTTTGAGGCATTAAAATATAATACGGAATGTTTTCCAAATTAATTTAATTATAACACAATTAGAAATCACAAAATTAGGGTTTTGGATCAATTCTTTATCGTTATTTAAGGTTATTTTAGGCCAATTTTTCCTCATTTCAGTTTTACTAATTTGTAATTTATTAGAAAGAAAATTAATCATTTTTTCCGGTTTATCAAAATAAACAATTTCTTCATTAACTTGATCTAAAACAGTTAACTTATTAGAACAATTTTGCTCTATAATTAATTTAGCTAATATGCATTTTTTATTAATTAAATCATTTAAATCTGTAAATTCAATATTTATATTTAAATATTTTAAATAAATTAAAAACATTTTATCAGTTAAAGCGAGCAGTTTTTTAAGCATAACTTTAGGCTCATCGAATATAAAAATAGCTTGTTTAGGCGAGCTTTTAGACATTTTACCATCTTTTGAAGATAATAAATTGGTTAAATAAGCTATTTGACCTGTAGCTTCTCTTGCTATTAACACGCTGCATAATTGATCGCTTCCACCAAACTCTATATCGCTTTGCAATTTAACAGAATCATACGCTTGTAAAGCTGGATAAACAGCACTAGCCAATGATAAATTATTGACATTAAATTTTTTTAAAATTTCTTGTACATTAAGTAGTTCTAAAACAGGAAGAAAATCCATAACCGATAGTGTTGAAAACCATATGCTATTTTTATGAAAAGCCACTCTATTTGAATAATCTTTTAATATAAAACTGATATCTCTAATTAAATTATCACAATTAGAATCAATTTCTTGCTTAGAAAATTTTTGTTTTTTTCTTTCCGGACTGGAAAATAATATGGTAGTGTCTCCTATCACAACATCTAAACAACTATTAGGTATGTAATGTAAAAAATCTATTATTCTTTTAAAAGTAGTAGCATGCCCTAAATGCATCTTTCCGGTGGGATCAACGCCTATTTTCAAACGTAAAATTTTACGCTCTAACAAGGAAGAGTTTAATTTATCATAGAGTTCGTTTAAAGTGAATACAAAGAACAAATCTCGTGTTAAATATGCAAACAAAATACAACTTAATTTACGTTTAGTAATAGCAAAATTATTTTTTTTAAAAAAAGAAATTATATCATTCATTATTTATAACCAATAATTTTAATAATTTGATTTTCTGCGTTGAAAAAAATATCAATTATTTTGATTTTTAAATTATTTTTTATAAAAACAAACATTTCTTGTACTGAAATCATTTCTAAAGAAAAAAATATATCACAAAACTCAGGCGTATACTTGAAATTATGTATCATTATAACGTTTTCGTTTAGAAGTGTATTAAGCGTATTTTTATTAAAACAAATATGGCTTTTTTGACTTGATAATACAAATTTGCATAAATTAAAATTTTTATAATCAAATGCATTTTCGTTTATAGTCAAAAAATCACCTATTAAGCGCAATAAACTTATTAAAAAATTTAATATATCTGTAATCTTACCGCTAATTTCCATATTTTGATTAGTTTCTTCAAATACATTATTTTTTTCCAATAAATGATTCTTGAAAAAACACGATATAAAGTGAGTTTGTTTATTATTTAAAGGATTCATAATTTTTTCTCCTTCTAAACCAAAGGGTTGTGTATCTATTTGGCAGAAATCATTTAATAAATTTTTAATATTAAATCTTGATTTTGATTCAAAGTTAATTAAATTGCCATTATTTTTCGTACTATCGGTTATGGATTTTCTTCCTGTTTTAGAATTAAAAAAATTTATTCTATAAATTTCTTGAGTTAACATTGTCTCTGACAATTGCAAGTGTTTAAATACATTCATTACGACATGATTATTTGCTATTTCATAATCTAATAATAATCCGTATGTTACGCAATTATTAAAAATACTCTTTGTAATATCTATGTTGAATAAATTTAAGTTTTGATAGGATAAAGACACTTTTTCTGTATCAAAAGACTTATAAATGCCAGAAATGATTTTTTTGTTATGATTTAAACTTTTTAAATAACTATATGCGTTAGAATCTAATATATCGTGAGTTAATATATCTGTCGATTGAAATATACTTATGTTTTTATGCCCTGTGAAGATCCAAAATATATCAAGAAGAATTAATTCTTCTTTTTCATAAAAAATTATATTACTAGTAAAATCTAACACCCAAAAATCTCCCTCTTGTTCGGATATAATTGCTTTAATTTCTATGCCTAAATCCTCTATTCCTTCAAAAATTTTTTTTTGATCAAACATAACCAAATGATAAAATGATTGTTGTGATAAAAATTTTTTTAATTTATTTACAGACAATTTCATTTTATTGTTATAGCGTTATATTCGAAAAAATTTCTAATTATTGCACTAGCTTCATTCGCAGTTAAATAATCTACTTGTTTACATTCAAAACAATAAATTATATATCTTTTCTTTGAATCGCATAAAACATATTTTTTCTTAAGCATAAGTTTGCAACCTGTACAATTGGTTAATATTTGAGCATTTTTCAAATTTAATTTAAGTTTTAATTGCAATTTTTCAAACGATTCTACAATCACTGCATATTTATGACGAAGACAAGTTAAATACGGCCCATATTTACCTATTCTGAATAAAGCTTCAGAAGAGCATTTTAAACAACGAGTTTCAATACTATTTAATTTACTGATGTATTCTTCAAAACTAGAGCACAAAGATTTCAACAAAATATCAAATTCTTTAATTACTTGTAATGATTCAGTTTCTCCGCCAGCAATCAAATCTAATTTTTTTTCTAATTCTGCTGTAAAATTATAATTGAAAATTTCTTCAAAGGAAGCGTATAACTCTTGTACAGCCAACTTACCTAGCAAAGTAGTTTTAAACACTCCAGAAAGCGAAAAAATATATGTTTTTTCCAATAATTTAGGTATTATAGTTGCAAAAGTAGAAGGACGACCTATACCCAGATTTTCTAATTTTTCGATTAAAGCAGATGCGGTAAATAAAGGAGGTACTGCTGTTTGATATTTTTTAATATCAAAGTTAACTTTTAAATCTTTTTGAAATATCTCTGATTGTAGTTTTCGTTTAGAAAAGTATTGATGCATAAAATTAGAACATAAATAACCATTTTTTACAATATCTACGTTAGTAATAGAAAAAGTAAGTTTATCTATATTCTTAAATTTAACTATAGTGTTTTTATAAACAGGAGGTTTTAAGCAACTACCTAAAAATATAAAAAATATTAATGAATATAATTTTAATTCAGCGGGAGTTAAAAAGTCTTGAATCATGCCGGGATGTAAATTTAAATCGACTGGACGTATACATTCGTGAGCATCTTGCACATTTAATTCTGTATCTGAAACAGAAGTTAACATATTTAAATCTATTTCTCCCCATTTTTTAATATTTTCTATATTATTATTTAAGAATTCTTTTGACACTCGTGTAGAATCTGTTCTTAGATAAGTTATTAGTCCTGAAATATTGTCATTAATTTTTTTTCCTTCAAATAAAGTTTGAGCTAAAAGCATTGTCTTATCTGGAGAAAAACCAAATAATAATTCAGCTTTTCGTATTAATGTACTAGTTTTAAACGGAGTGAGTGTTTTATCCGATACTTCTTTTTCAGAAATAGAAAATTGTATAAAATTGACATCCCAAGTATCAATTAATTGTTTTACTTCTTGTTTTGAATCAAACTTTTTGTCAAGTAAAATATTTTTGTCTTCTAAAACAATACAAGGGATAAAAAAAATTTGTTTAACGAAATTATCGTGTTTGATACTTTGCTCTGCAAATAAACGCAGTGCAGGTGTTTGAACTCGACCAGCACCACTTTTTTTAGCTAAATATTTTTGCATTAAAGGAGATATTGTATATCCAATTAATTTATCTATTACGCAACGTGCATTTTGAGCTTTAACTAATTGCAAATTCAAATTAATCGGATTATTCAAAGCGAAATCAATAGCTTTGAAACTTATTTCTCTGAATAATACTCGCTTTATATTTGTATAATTTATTTGCTCCAATATTTTATAAACATGGAAACCTATATTTTCTCCTTCTCTATCAGCGTCGGTTCCTATAAAAAACTGATCATCTTTGTCGCATTTCAACAATTTAGATTTTAATTTCTTACCCAAATCATTAATTTCCCATATAGGGTTATAATTTTCATCTATACCTAAATTTTTTTTAGACATTTCCATAATAGGCGCTTTAGTACTTAATACACTTAATACAGTAACAGAATCTTTGAACAAAGATTCTATTGTGTGTACTTTATTTGGAGATTCTATGATTAAAATTTTAGCCATTATTGTAATTTATGTATATTATAGATTTTATTTGAGTTTGGAGCTAATAAATTGAAAAACGACATAGCTATTCTTTCAATACCCATACCACAAGCCATAACCTTTTTTTCTGTGGTTAAAATGCTAAATCTAAACTGCCCGCCTCCAACAATCTCTATATAACCTAAAGAACAACTAGCGCAATTAGAATTACAATGGCATTTTACGTCTATTTCAAAAGAATTCCAAGTAAAAGGGAAAAAATGCGGACGAATTTTAAATTCTAATTTCTGTAAGCTCGTTGAATTTAAATAAATTTTTAAACTTTCGAATATAAAAGATAATAATTCTTGTATTAAAAATAAAAAATCATTTCTAGACAATTGATTAGAAATTAATTCCAACTGTTGAAAAGAAGGTAAATGAGTAGAATCTTTATCTCGTCTAAAAACTCTGCCTATAGTAAAAATGTTGGAATTATTATTAGAAATAATTTCTTCTAAATTTAAAATTTCAGCTATAGAAGTTTGAGTAGATAAAATAGTATTTTGATTGATATAAAAGGTGTCTCTACCACTTCTAGAAGGATGATCTTCAGAAATTTCTAATTTATCAAAAGCAGTAATTGTATCAATTATAGTAGGTATAGATTTAAAGTAAAAATTAGTATTTTCGGATAGAAAAACTTCAATGCACGATTTAACAAATGATAAAATTTTTTTTTCTGGAAGCAAAATTTCAGGCTTTAAAGAGAAGTTTTCATTAATTAACAATTTGATTTCTTTTTTATTGTTTTTTATATAAATACGAAGTTCTTTTTCTATTTTATATAAAAAAGCTTTTTCTTTTAAAGAAGCTGAAATTTTTAATTCTTTTAAATGAGGCAGAATATGTTTATTAAATATTAGACTATCCAAAAATAACATTAATAATCAATTAATCCTAAATGACGAGCAATAATTATATTTCTTCTGATAATTCTTTTGTGCTTAGAACATGAAGATGAATTTTTGATCATATACTTAGAATTTAAAAAACTAGTTAAAAATTTAACATAAAAAGGATGTACCGTTTTATTAGTTTTACATAATGCGCAATAAGAAATTGCTTTTTTAGTATTCAAATTTGTTTTATTAGAATTTGAACTTTTAAAAACAAAATTTTTAATTTCTTCGTTTAAAATATTTTTTTCTATTGTTTCCATAATTAATCTGTAGTAATTTTGTTTGTCATCAATTAATCTGTAGTAATTGTTTTTGCCATAATAGAAGCTTGTCTATCAGCAGGATTAAAGTAAGGGCTTTTACTAATAATTTCTAAAGATTCTTCAGATAATATTTTAAGTGTTCCAGATACACAAACCTCTTGACCTACCAATAAAGTTTCAATAATATTGGCTTGTTTTCCAAAAGCTGAAACAGAAATAGATGAATAGATTTTATTTCCAGAGGATTGATCAAACGCTAATGAAAAAACAACAAATTTAGTAGTTTGTTTTTGATCTGAACCAGCAATTGGCAATTCTTTTGTAGAAAATTCAGGCATTCCGATTATAGTTCCTGATAATATGATAGAGTTTACTTTTAACATAATTTAGTTTAATTTTTTAAATATTTGTATTATAACAAAACAATGTGTTTTTGTTAAAATTCTTCAATATTGCACGGAGTTGACTCTACTCCGTGCACAGCAAATATTCTCATAACTTGAATATTTTCAGTAAAATTTTGTCTTAAATAATTAGTTAATTTAATAGGGAAATTCTCTATGTCTGTATCTAGATTCTTAATTATTCTAATTATAAATTCAGATGTATTTTTTTCAGAATGTTTTCTAAATGTAAAATTACTTGATTTTTTAATTTCAATTTTAAAATTAAATAATAAATTATCTAATCTTTCGTTTATTTCTGCAGGCAATTTATTTTTGGGTAATTTGATAACTATTTGATAAAACATTATATTTTAATTATAACTCTTTTCTAAAATTTTATTTATAAATATAGAAAATTCTTCATTTTCTATTTGATTGTAAACTAATTGTACTTCGCTATTGACAGGAATTGCTTTACTAAATAATAATTTATTTTGATTTTTCACAATAAATAATATAGGATGATCTTGCTTTTGGTTAAACTTAGTGAAAAAATTGATAAAAGATTGAATAAAATTTTCAATATTGCCGAATTGATTGTCAATCAAATTAGATAATTCAGGCTTAATAATTTGTTGATCGATTAAAATTCCAAAAATTAATTTTTCTAATAAAAACTTAATATTCGTTAATAAAGACAAATATTTCAGCAAGGAATTCATATTGCCTTCTGTAAATTGAAGGTTTAATCTAATTTTTACTTCTTGTAAAAAAGCTATTAATTTTGATATTTGATTATTCAAATCTTCTAAATCAGAATAAACGATCGAAATTTCTTTTTCTTTTAAATATTGTAATCCCGCACCAATTTCTTTAGATAGCAACGCAATTGTATTATTTTCAGATATATAAAAAAAGTTGATTTTCTTACCTAATAATTTATTTATTACCATTTCAAATTTAAAATTTGTATTTCTTGTTTAAAATCATTTTCGTTTTCAGACGAATGTATTAAGTTATTTTTTTTACTTTCTGCAAAACGCATTCTTAACGTTCCGGGTAAAGCTTGGTTAGGATCTGTAGCACCTACTAAAGTTCTAACTTTAGATATAGCATTGTTTCCTTCAACTATTATGCATATTACTTTTTCGCTAATCATATAAGGTACAATTTCACTTACTAAAATATGATTGGGGATATGTGCATAAAATTTTAATATTTCTTCGGCAACTAATTGTTTACTTTCAACATGAAGTAAATTCAAATTACTTTCTTCTATTGCTGCAATAAATTTATTAACTAGTTTTCTAGATAATACTTGCGGTTTTAACATTATTAACGTTTGTTGACTATTTTCTTGTTTCATGATTTTTTAATTATAACATTCATTAAAACAAAAAATTATAAAATTTTGTAATTTTCGAAAAATAAAATGTTCTGTTGGAAAATTCATTAATTCTATACATAAAATAGATATAGAATGAACATTTCCGGGTCTATCAATAATAGAAGCAATTAGTTGATTAAGCTTATACAAACCTAAAATAACAGACTTATAGTTGTCATAGTGATGTTTTTTAATTTTTAAACAATAATTTTCATATTCTTTAATTCTATTTAACGTGATATCTATGTGAAAAGTGTTTCGAAAAGATAATAAAAAATAATTAAATAAATTTAAATTTTTTGTAAAATAATTGTAATCCTGGGTTACGCTATTTCTTTTAGAAAATTCTTTACCTTCGAAGGAAACTAATTGATAATAAAAAATTTTTAAATTCAAGTTTAAAGAATTAGCTATTTCTATTATAGGCTCTGCATGATCTTTTTGTTCTAATCCAAACAACATAAACATCCGCTTGAAGTTATATTTTTTATTTAATTCTTGTTTGTAATTTAAATAAAATATATCTGATGCGAAATACGTCCATTCTAAATTCTTTTTTTGCAAATATTTAACATTATTTTTAAAATTAAATATTTTTCTCCCATCTTCTGACATAGAAATAACATGTTTATCTAAACAGTTGTATTCTTTCTGCATTTGCGTCTCATAAACAAAGTTAAAATTATATCCTTCTTGGGCTAATTGTTGTTTTGTATTTTCTATAATAAAATTCACAACTTCTTTTTGTTTATCGCTTTGATCGTTGTATAAAATATGTTCAGGTAAAGACTGTTTAGTGCTTAAGTATTCTTCTGTTTCAGAATTTAATAAATTATCCAACTGTCCGCCAGAATCATTAACAAAATACTCTTCGAAAACAAAAGCTTTACAGAAAGTTAAAATTTTCGATAAAGTTCCACCTAAGGCTAAATTTCTTCTATGCCCAGAATGTATAAACCCAGTAGGATTGACACTCCCGTATTCTATATAAAAATTCAATTTTTCAAATGAAATAAATTCAAAATCATGAATTAATTTGTCAAAAGTCTCCAAATTTAAAAATAAATTTAAAAAGATTGTTTTTCTTTCGATTTTATCACAATATTCGATAAAACATTCTTCTTCTTGAACATTAATCAAAGAAACATCTCCAAATTCAGATCTGTTAGATATATTGAACTTAAAATTAATTTTTTTTTCATCCAGTAAATCAATTAAATTCATAATTTATTATTTTTTTTCTGTTACAAACATTTCTTGAAACAAGGCATTATTTTCAGATAATTCGCTAAAGCTACCTTGAGCAATAACTTCCCCTTGTTTAATTAAAATAATATTATCTAATTTTTCTAATCTAGATTTTCTATGGCAAATTCCAAGAACAATTTTATTTTGTTTTTCAATAATTTCTTCTTGTACATGATCTGTAAAATTCTTTTCAGAAATCATATCTAATGCAGAAGTAGCTTCATCTTCTAGCCATAAAAATCCTTTTTTATAAAAAGCTTTAGCTATATTAACTCTTTGTCTTTGCCCTCCAGAAAGTTTTTCTCCGCCTGCCCCTACCTTTGTTTTATAATTATCAGCTAAACTTTTAATAAATAAATCTGCATAAGCAAAATGAGCTGCATTTTCTATTTCATTATTAACTATTAAAGACTCGTTTTTCGGCGAGAAAGAGTTAACAATATTATTTACAATAGTTCTATCATATAAAATACTGTTTTGAGGTATAAAAGAGATTAATTTTGCCCAACAACACGAATTTAAATTTTTTAATGAATATTTACCAAATGTGATACTTCCTTGAAATTCCCATTGTCCTGAAATAACTTTTGATAGACTTGATTTTCCGCTTCCAGACGGTCCTATTATTCCATAAGATTCTCCTGGATAAAACGTTAAATTAATGTTATCTAAAATTGTCACTTCTCCTTTATAACAGGAAACATTTTTTATTATTAAATTTGAATTAATTAATTCTTCAGGTTCAGGCGTAAAATCACAATCTTTAGTACACAAAGAAACCAGATCGGAATCATTTTGTTGAAATCCTAAATTACTAATACTTTCATCCATGTCTAATTTTGATTCTTCTATTTTCGTATTAGAAACAGATAAATGAGCCATGACAGATAATATGGCCATAGAAGAATCTCCAATTCTATTAATTAAATCTTTGACATCTTTAAATCTTTCCGTTACTTGCTTTTCAAGATTTCTTAAAAACTCTACAGTTATAGCTTTTGGTTCCATTTTAGAGTATATTTTGAAAAAGTTTTTTATTTCTGAAGGTATTTCTGAACTCTCTATTAATGAACCATCTCTTAAAATGTTTTGCGTAACTTTCATCATTTCTCCCGCTTCTCGGAAAAAAGAAAGGTTAAATGTTGTTTTGTCTTGATCTTTTACATCAAATAGAGTATACAAAATCGTTATATTAGAATTTAACGCAAGAATACCGACGCAAAACACAAAAAATATCATGAAAGACATTTTCATTTTTTCTCTGATGTTTCTAATTTCTAAAACCTTTTTTTCTTCTAGTAAGTTATCTTTAATTCTTTCATTAATGTATTTTATTTCTTCAAAAAAACTACCATCTGTATGTATATTGTTAATATTTGATAATTGATCAAAAAGCAAAGAAAACAATTTATTAGAAGCGTCATTAATTCGTTTATTCCCTATAGAAATTTTTTTAGTACATTGATTATAAAATTTAAGGCTATGAGGTAAAAACAGACATACAGTAAAAAAAACACTTGCTATTTGTTTATCAGAAAAAGAAATAGATTTCAAACAAACAGGTATCGCCGACAAAAGCAAATAACTGTGAAGAAACATCATGGAATATAATTCGAATCGTTCTATTTGAAACTCAAAATATTCTTCCGCGGAATTTACAAATCTAGATATTTCTTCAAGAATAATTCTTTTTTCAGTAGTTTCAAAAAACAAAATCTTTTTTTTAATTATTCGTTTAAAAAAAAAATCTTTTGAACGGGAAGTTAATAAAATTATAGTATTATTTTTTGATTTTAAATGTAAAAAAAGAAATAACTTATCCAGCAATAAAATAAAGAACAAGAGAAACGCCGTGTTTACAACATCTAATTGTTTATTTCCGCAAAACCATATATTTTCTTTTTGAAAAATTTGTTGATTAACAAACACATATACTACCTTGGTAGCTGCAGCTTCAGAACATATTTTCAACAAAGTAAAAAATACAGTACGATGATAACTTTGTTTTATATCTTTAAAATCATACAAAAAATTGTAAATATAGTTATTTTGAGAAGAAATAGAAAGTTTTTTTTTAATAAAATGAGAATTTGAAAAAATCATCGATGAATTTACGAACAATAATAAATTTTACCATCAAACAAAAATTTGTCATTTTGCATTTAAAAATTCATATTATTTTAACGAATTTTTATGGCAAACACAGTAATAAAAAAAATAATTATGCAAACACAGTAATAAAAAAATAATCAACCAATTATAACATAACAAATATTTTTAATTTGTGTTTAAACACCGTAAATTATCCGCTATTTATTTATGTTATAAAGAGAGAAGAAAAAAGGGATAAGCGAAAGAGAAGAAATCTTAAAGGGGGACTAGGGGGGGATTGTTGAAATGATGAGAAAGTGTTTGGGTTTATTACTAAGAGATTGAAATTAAACAGTTTCGGATAAGAGAAAAAATGTAGAAGACATTTTAGAACGAAAATCCGAAACCAACATTTAAAAGTAAAAGTAAAAGCATTTCACATACGTACATGATCGTATCATGTGTACGTGTATGTATATATGCAAATCATAAATTTTTTTAGTATGTTTGTTTCTTTTTTAGTATGTTTGTTTCTTTAATGTTTATGATAATATATAAACATTAATCAAAATATGGAAATAGAAAGAAGATATAAAAATATAAATAGGATATTTTTTTTAGTTTTATTAGTATTTTTATGTTGTTGATATTTTTATCTAATATTCTTAACGATCTACTATTCTTTATATTTTTATATATTGTATTATCCGAAACATACGAAACATGCGAAATATCTCTTACAAGAACACAAGAAGAATCAAAATCAAAAGAATCAAAATCAACGGGTGGCATGTTATTATAATTTTTATAAATATTTTATGTTTAGTATATTTGTTTGAGGTATTATCTTATTTCTTTTAATAATTACAAGATTATAAGAATTTTTTTATCTATAGTTATTATTCTTATTTAATCTAATATTCTTAATATCTAATATTTTTAATATATCTAATATTATTAATATATATTATGTTAAATATATTATGTTATGCGAAACATCCACAAGAACAGAAGAATAATATTAATACCATTCAAAAGAATAATCATCAGAAAAAACTTTGGTTTGAAGTGGTGGCAGCAGTGGTGGGATAGAAATAAAAACCACATACGGGATATCGCGGATATCATTGTAATTATGAATTGTTTATTTCTTTTATACTATTGTGTTCCTATTCTATTATTATACTTTGGTTATTAATTAATAAAAATTAATAAAGGCTTAATTACGATTAAATTTAAAATATTTAAAATATTGTTTATGATAATATATAAACATTAATCAAAATATGGAAATAGCAAGTTACAAAAAACATAAAAAATTATTTTATAAAACTCCTCATTTAACAGAATTTCAAACCAAAAAAGAAGTTTTTCACATAAATGCAGAAGGTAAAGTGTTTGGTTCTTTACTTTCTAAATTAGCTGTTTTGTTACAAAACAAGCAATCTAAAACTTTTAGCTTTCATACACCTGTTAAACCTAAAATTATACTTCATGGGTTAGATAAAATTGTTCTTACTGGTAAAAAAGAAGAAACAAAAACTTGGTTTAAACACAGTAAGTGGACTGGAAACTATAGAGAAATGCCTTTTGATAGAGAGAAAAAAATTGTTTTAGAAAATCTTTTTTTTAGAAGTTTAAGAAATATGCTTCCAAGAACTCCTTTTTTTAGAAGTAAAAAAAATAACGTGGAATTTACTTATGACAATTAATAAAACAACAAATTTAACTAGATATTTTTTGGGTAAAGGAATTAAAAAAACAGGTCGTGCTTTTTGTTTCTTGTATCATGATGGAAAGAATAAGATTGAATTAAATAACGAAGCTATAGAAGTTAAAGAGATTTTTGGTACTGATGAAAATATTAATTGCTTGCAATTAGTGAAAAATTTAAATTTAGTTGTTGAAAAATTTCAATTGAAAATATCTGATTTTTCTTTTAAAATTAGAGCAAGTGGTGGTGGATTCGAATCTCAAAAAGTAAGTATTATTTATTCCGTTGCTCACAGTTTGTTAGCTTTTCTATTAGAAAATAACGCTGAAGATAAAGATAATATAAAATATTTTTTCAGACAATTACATTTTGTTACAGTTGATAATAGAATTAAAGAAAGAAAAAAGATTGGAAAAACTAAAGCTAGAAAATCCAAACCTTATGTAAAAAGATAAAAGAAGGTATTAGAAATTGCCAATGCATCGAATGCATCGTCATTTTTTTTATAATTATTGTTTTTGATTTTAAACACTGATTTCATTCTGATTATTATTTCTTGTTTTTTGCAATTAGATTTTAACCCATTGTATAACTTAACTTGTATTGGAGTTATTTCTAATAACAACAATTTTTTACTAGCTAATAATGCTAATATGGCTCCATGAACTTGATTTATCACGCTAAATGTTTTTGTATTATTGGTATGGAACACTTTTTCTATACAAACTAAATTCGGTGAATAGGTAATTAATAATTGTTCTAGAAAAAGATAAATTTTTAAAATTCTTTCAGACGTTGAGATAAATTTAGATGTAAAGAAACAATTGTATACTATATAATTTTTTATTATTCCATCTGATACTAAGACAGCATATCCTAAATTGGAAATTCCTAAATCTAACCCTAAAATAATTTTTTTTATTTTTGTTAATTGAAAATTCATACTATGTGTTACATTATAAAAAGGAAAAGATGAAGAAGTAGAGCTGTTTCTGGTTTAAAAAAATCCAAATATACAAAAAAAACAAGCTCATTTAATTTAGCTTAATAAAATAAATAATATTTAACGTAATTTATATAATTACAAAACAAAAAAGAAACAAAAAAACACAATATTCGATTTATTGATTAAAAGTGTTATAAAGAAATAGTCATCTCAGTGCGAAACTGAGCTTTTCCGCCGAATTTTTAAAATATGAATAAAACTCAATTAGAACAAATAAATGTTTTAAAAGCAAAAAGAAAGTTTTTTATAAAATTTTCTTTTAAGTTGGCAATAATATCCATAGTTACAACAATTTATCAAATGGCTTCTAGACTAACTATTTATTACACTTTTATTACTTTTATTACCAAATACCAAATTTTGAACAGAGGTGGTGGATCAGTAGCATATGCAATAGCGGTATAGTTTAATGGCAAACCATACTTTTATCCCAAAGAATATACTAAAAGAAATTAGAATATTTTTAAAAAAAAACTATAAGATAGTAAATTTTAATAATATATTTTTAATCGGTAGTAGCGTTTTGTATATTTTAAAAAATAAATTTAATTTAAGAGAAATGGATTTAGATTTTTGTTTTTTTAACAATAAAGAGTTAGAAAGTAAATTAATTAAAAATCATTTTAAACAAATAACAAAATTTGGTGTATTTTCTCAAGAAAATATATCTTTTGTGAAGTTTAGAAAAGAAAATAAAAATATAATTTTATTTACTGATGATATTGTTTTAGATGCATATAGAAGGGATTTTTCCGTCAATACTATTTATATAAGTTTATCTGATGGTTTTATATATGATCCTTTAAACGGTTTAGAAGACGTAAGAAATAAAGCTATAAATCTTATTAATTCTTCTGGTTTTATAATAGATGATTCTAGAATGTTAAGGATGTTGAAATTAATATTTAAGCATGATTACAAAATGAATATATTAACAAAAAAAATATTATATAAAACTATAGATTTTAAAATTAAAAACAATAGTTTTAGTAATAGATTTAACATAGAGAGAACTAAAGAATTTTATAACAATATCCCAACAGAAAAAATAATCGACGAAGAATTTAAAATATATATTTCTTTACTATTGAAGTAACTTATAAATAGTAAAATAGATTGCGTTCATGTTATAATTTATTGTAGTTTTATAAACAAGCTAAAAATTCTATAATAAGCTTTACGCAATTTTAGAATAAAAACGAAATATCGGTAATAATTCAAAAAAGATTGGAGTTATTTGTTTATAAACAATAAAATGAAAAACATGAATTTAGAAAAACCTTTAGATGATAAATCAATAAACAAACCTTTAGTTGATCAACCTTTAGAAGATGATCAACCTTTAGAAGATGATCAATCTTTAGCGATAAACGAGACTGTTGCATACGTCGCAATGCCCAAATTTTCTAATAGAGATATTATATTTGCAGTTGCTCTATCTAAAATAATCACTGAAATTATGAATAATGCTTCTTTTATAGATTTTACAGATCAATTCGTTGAAAATTTTAATTTCTTTTTGAGAAGACAATTCGAGATACATGATGACAGTATGCCTGTTGATGCAGAATCATTAAAAACTTTGGAAGAAGCAGATAATTCAGAAGAAGCAGATAATTCATTGACTAGTGAAATTTATGAATATGTCGATGAATTATATGCTTCTTTTATATATAAAGATCAATTAGTTAAAGAAGTTGAAAATTTTAATTTCTTTTTGAGAAGACAATTTGAGATACATGATAACAGTACGCCGGATGTTGATGCAGAATTTTTTCCAAGCTTGGATGTAAGCTTAAAAAAAGCATATAGTCATTTCTTTTTGAGAAAGGTCACTAAGATAATTCAAGTAGCTACAACCAGCAATCATGCATTTGTGCGAAATACTATCATTATAATAGCTACTTTAACTACAATTTGTTTGGGTGTGTATTTTTTTTTACAGCAAAATAAATTTAATTTTCATTTTTCCTGGTGTCCGAATCGTTATGATCAAAAAAATCAAACTGAAACAAAAGATATCGTTGAAGTTGACACAAAAGATATTGATGAAACAAAAGATATTGATGAAACAAAAGATATTGATGAAACAAAAGATATTGATGAAACAAGAGATATTGATTTATAATGATATTTTTTCTTTTCTATTTTTTATATCAATTGAATTATAATAATAATTTATCAGATAGAATTACGTCAATTGAAAGAAAAAAAAACTTGCCTATTGAAATAAAAATAAAAAAAATGCATGATAATGCTATTTTACCGACTTTAGGTACTATAAATTCTGCATGCTTTGATTTATTTGCTATTGAAGAAGTAGAAATTTTACCTAATAAAACTGTAGTTATTCCTCATGGTTTTGCGATTGAAATTAAAAATCGAAATGATTTACATTTTGCGATTTATTCTAGAAGCGGCATATCTATTAGATTAGGATTGTCAGTTCAATATGTTGGAATTATAGATAATGATTATCGCGGAGAAATGAAAAGCATTATTCATAATTTTAGCGATCAAATCCAATATATTACACCCGGAGAAAGAATAACTCAGATAGGTTTACAAAGATTTATAACTGATGTTAATTTTGAAGTAGTAAATAATTTAAACCCTACTACACGCGGCACAGGCGGTTTTGGTTCAACCGGAAAATAATTTATGATTAAAAATAACATAATTAGTTATTTAAAATATAAATTATCGCAAGAGAATGAAATTATTTCATCTTGCAAAATTCGCAATATACAATTGGATGTATCTATTTTTCAAAAAATTAAAGATTTTTTGAATAAAGAGAATATCTCAATTTCAGAATGTGATTTCTTACCTGAAGTATTATTACTTCCTAACGTATTATCATTAGATGTAAAAGAAGAAAATCAAATATTTTTTGAGCAAAATATAAAAAAGGAAAATATATACACAGAATATTTAAATCCTGAAAAAAATATAGAATTTTATATTGAGCAAAAAATATCTCCTGTTAGAAAATTACAATTTTTGCAACCTGTTTCATTGTTAGTTCAGGAATTGCTTTCTCAAGCTAAACAACATGCTTTAAAAAATAATTTTGTGTTTACTAATGTTTCTGAAATAGCGTCTGAAGCCGAAACAAAAAGAACCGGACATTATAATTTTTTTGAACACGAAATGTTTTCATTAATTAAAGATTCTAAGAAAATATTTTTAATACCTACTTCTGAAGTTACTTTATTTAATTATCTAATGGATAAAAAAATCACTGGGGATGTATGCGCTGTGACAAAATGTTTTAGAAAAGAAGGTGGAACTTTTGGTTTGCAACAAAAATATATTAGACAAAATGAATTTTTAAAATTTGAATTATTAACAATATCGAGCGGTGAAGAAAGCATAAATAAATTTAATAAAATTTTTAATACTGTTAAAGAATTTATAGAAACTTTAGGATTAAAATTCAGAATTATTATTAATGCAAGCGATAATATGAGCAAACTAGCAGCTAAAACTATAGATTTTGAAATATGGTCTCCTAGCAAAAAAACTTTCGTAGAAGTATCGTCGGTTTCTAATATGTTTACTTCGCAAACAGAACGTTGTATTTTGCCCTTTGCAACAGATAGCTTCCATTTAGATATTAGTAAAACTATGAAAATAAAAAATTTGTGGCATAGTGCCAATGGTAGTTTACTTGCATTAGAAAGAATAGTCTTTTTAATTTTAGATAATTACTTTTATTACAATGATTAGCGCAAACGATATATTAAAAACATTAAAAATACCTTTTAAAAAAGATTTATTGCAATCGGAGAAATTTTTATTAAAAAATAATTTTATTTTTAAGTTAAACCCTGGAGCTGGAATTTATGTGTTTTCTCCTTTAGGATTAATATATTTGGAAAAAATTAAATCTGAAATTAGAAATAGAATGATTGTGGAATTATCAGTTCCTGAAGTTATTTTGCCTACAATGAGTAAAGTAGATTTATGGAATTGTAGAGCTAATGATGAAAAATTTTTATCTAACGGATATTGTTTTTCACCTACTAGCGAAGAAGTTGTAAAAAAAATATGGGAAGATGGGTTTTTATTCGATAAATTCTTTCAATTCTCAAAGAATTTTAGAAACGAATTAAGACCGCAGTTTTCATTAATACGTTGCAAAGAATTTATGATGAAAGATGGGTATGCTAAATTTAATAGTCATGAAGAAGCTGTAAGTTTTTATCAACAGGTTTTGATATGTTATCAAAAATTTTTCGATGATATTAAATTGCCGGTAATTCAAAATAATGTATTTGAAGACGGAGAAACTACAGAGTTTTTCGCATATACAAATTCTGAAATGAAAAGTATGATTAGAAATAACGAACACGCTATTGAATTAGCGCATGTGTTTTTATTCGAATCGAAAGTATTTGATTTGCATCTAGTTACTTTCGGAATAGGGATTACTCGTTTATTCCAAACCTTTATTGAAATAAAAATAAAAAACGAAATAGTAGATTTCGGAATTTTAAATCCTTTCGCAGGGTATGAAATCGTTGATCGAGAATTAACTAACGGAGAAAAATTAAACAACATTTTATATGACGATAGAAAAATAGATAAAGGTAAGAAGATATTTGATGCTAAGTCTTTAGGTTTAATTTAAAAATGAATAAAGAAAAAATTTTAATTTTAGATTTTTTATCTCTATTTTACGCTTATGCGTTTGCTTATAAAGATATATATAACTCCAAACAATTTCCTATAGGCGGTATTTTCGGATTATTAAATTATATTTTTTCCATAAAAACAAAATATAAAGTGGATAAAATTATATGTGTATTAGAAGGCACTAATAGTAAAAATAATTTTAGAAGAGAATTGCTTTCTTCTTATAAAACTAATAGAGCTCCTATGCCTGAATTTTTAACACTGCAATTACCTGTAGTCGTTAAATTACTAGAAGCTTTAAATATTCGCATAGAGTCTCATGAAAATTGGGAAGCAGATGATTCAGTATCTAGTTTAGCTAATATTTTTTGTGATAAATTTGAAGTTATTATTGTTAGCAGAGATAAAGATTTATTGCAAATGGTATCGTCGGAAAAAAATATTTCGGTATTGTCAAAACACGTATTATTCAAAACTGAAAGTTCAGTAAAAAAAAAAATAGGTGTATTTCCTTGTCAAGTAGCAGATTTTTTGGCTTTAGCTGGCGATAGTAGCGATAATATTCCAGGCATATATTTAATAGGTACAAAAACAGCTATTAAATTGTTAGAACAGTTTTCTAATATCGAAGATATGATTGAAAATATAGAAAAAATAATTAATCCACGGCAAAAAAATAAAATATCGTCTAATATAGAGCAATTAAAATTTTTTAAGCAAATAACTACAGTATGTAAAGAATTACCGTTTGAAAAAATTGATTTAAAAAATACTAATTTTCTATCGTCTAGTTATTTAGATTTATCTAAAGAATTAGAATTACATTTAGTATAAATATCAAAATATGTTATATCATTTATAAATATGTTAGCAATTTTAAATAAGAAAAAAATATCAGTTTTGAAGAAAAAAGTTATTTCTGCTAAAAATAAAAAATTAAATATTGCTCCTGTAGTAAAAAAAATATCTGCAGTAAAAAAAATATCTGCAGTAAAAAAAATAGCTGATACTTTGCTTGAACCTGCAGTAAAAAAAATAGCTGATACTTTGCTTGAACCTGCAGTAAAAAAAATAGCTGATACTTT
>Ga0115000_10001606_pt1 | contig 19862 bp, 9 predicted proteins | sample ArcticOcean_MG_C_6_FD_89690 | JGI IMG/M metagenome (GOLD analysis project Ga0115000, IMG submission 89690) | Marine microbial communities from western Arctic Ocean - ArcticOcean_MG_CB8_128 | ecosystem: Environmental > Aquatic > Marine > Oceanic | place: Arctic Ocean: Canada Basin | collected... | reverse complement strand
GTTTGATTAGAGTAACCGATAGACAGACTTTGACTCCACAACAAACCGCAGAGGCGCTCAAGCAATTACAAGAAGTTGCAAGATTAGGTGGTAATGTCTTTGAAGAATTGATGGAGACTGTTAAGGTTGCAAGTTTAGGTCAAATTACAGATGCGCTGTTCAATGTTGGTGGGCAGTATAGGCGGAATATGTGATTTATTTTTACTTGAGATTTATATGAAGAATAGCCATTTCCATCAAACGTCGGCATCATTATTTAGTACCCCTTAGAATCACGACTGGTTATGCGTCCTTGGTTAATATCACAATTATCTAAAGATTTGCTGGGACCAGCACAGGGAATTACTGAATGTATCACATCAAGACCGGATTTGGTATATTCAGTTGGGATTTTATCGCCTCGGAAAATTGAGGCTGTTGAAGAAGCATTAAACGATCAAGGTCTTCCTTCATCAGAAAGTGCAGGTCCAAACATCGAAGAAGGTGGAGATAGTTCCGATGAGGCCCCCCCAGCTCCGTGGATTGACCCGACTTCAAAACCATCATCAATGGGATTGAGCCTCACTTGTATTTCTAATCTAGATATCCCCCAATTTGATGTATGTATGACATATGCAAGATATGTTTTTGATGAAACCGAAAAGACATTTAGCAGAGCACCAAGGGCGATTACTCTTTCCTGGGATCAGCTTGAACCACATATTGTACCTATCAGAAAAACGATGCGAATTCAACTCTGGCTCCGGCCAACCAATCCTGATGAAAAATTTCAAAAATTGCAAACTTGTGAGAAAGATAATGCCGAAGTTGGTCTCACAATTACATTACGTAATAGTATTCGTAAAGCAAATCTTTGGTCCGTTACTTTCCTACTAAATACTGAAATTAAACCAAGACCAAGAATAGATGGAATACCTAAATGGAATCCTGAGGCGGATGCGGAACTCAATATCCATCAACCTGAGATTCGGGTTTCTTTGGATGAGGGGACTGATTTGGATGAGTATTTAGCATCAACTTCTGATGAAAGCGAAGATGCGATTGATGCCGAGTTATACCGAGGTAGAGGACAACGTGCTCGAGGCCATCTTTGCTCCGCAGTATGGAAACAATTTGATCCTCAAACAATAGAAAATGCTGAACGTATTAACATGAAGACAACTCTCAGCGATGGAGATGTTGTTGATTATGGTGAAAGTCCTCCATTTGCGTGGACTGATCGCAATCACCCCTTTATCTCAAACAAAATGGAACCCTTTTATCCACCTGATGCACGAACTGAATATCTCCCAATGCTAAATATTGCTGCACCAATAATGAATCCTAAATGGAAGGATGAGCCGATTTTCAGTGCTCAGAAATTGTCCGAAGCAAATACACCACATTTAATCGGAACCCTTCTTCAACCGCTCTTAGATGGATACGAAAATTGGATAAATCAAAGTTTTGACCCAGCACAATTCCCTCATCACATTTCGCTGAAAAGTCAAGCTACAGAAGCTCTTGGAAGAATGGTGCGGGGTGTAGAATTGCTGAAACATAATTCAGATGCTCGAAAGGCTTTTAATTTTGCAAATAAGGCATTAGAAGTGAATTCACAATGGACCAACGATGGTAATTCCCTCAACTGGAGAAAGTTTCAACTGTCTTTTGCATTGTCTGTTCTAGAATCAACAACGAATAGAAACTCACCTGACCGAGAACACCTCGATTTACTTTGGGTGGCAACTGGTGGTGGAAAAACCGAAGCATATTTACTAGTAACAGCATATATTCTTGCATATAGGAGACTCGGTCAACACACTGATTGGCATGGTGTTAGTGTTTTAACTCGCTATACTCTTCGTCTACTCACGATACAACAATTTCGGCGAGCTCTTGGGATTGTTACTGCAATGGAATGGTTACGGAATAAAAATGAACTGAATGATCAACAACTAAATTTAGGAGTTCAACCTTTCTCAATTGGCATCTGGGTTGGAAGTGGAGTTACTCCTAACAAGTTATCGGCAGATGAAAATGGTAGAACAATGCTTAATAATTGGCGGAGCATCATAAAGTCGGATGTCCTAGAAGAGCATTTTTCTTCGGCTAGAATTACTGCGATTCAATCTCTTGCAGCGGGACATCATCTCACTAACAATCGTTCTCGAAAATCTTCTGAACCGGCACAAATTCTTAATTGCCCTTCATGTAAATCAGCACTCTCTTTCACCCGTGAGACCGAAGATACTACGCGAAATAATGAAGGAATTATCCATTGGGTAATCAAATCTGATGTCGTAATCAATAATCTTATTGAAGACTTGATAGATGATGGTGATATTCCAATAAATAATGCATCTGCACAACATCACTATGGAGACTATTACACTTTGAGTTTAGATGTTACAATGGAAAATGGAATCCATGAGATATCAATTGAAAATCTATGGACTAAAGTGGAGGAAACGGTAGAATGTTATGGAAAGGGCATCTCAATATGTTCAACACGCGCAAGCCGTCCGGGATACTATTTTCGAACTCATATAATGAAAAACAATAAATCTAGAATCCATGATTTTGAGATTCGTTGCCCGAATCCAAAGTGCGAACTCAATATGAATTCATGGAGCGGAAACACGCCTGCTGGCTCAAACCATGGACGTGCACTCACGAACAGTAGACCTCCTCTAACCGCGCAAGGTCGTGCTATCGAAGTTATTGAATGTTGGAGAGTTAATTCTGAAAATGCAACTCTATCTCGAGGGACTCCCATTCCAGCCTATACAGTTGATCAACAAATTTATCGACATTTACCGAGTATAGTAATTTCAACTGTGGATAAATTTGCTAGGCTTTCATTTGAACCAAAGACTGGCGGTCTTTTTGGAAACATCACTCACCATCACGAAATAAGTGGTTTTGTAAGAGCTGGAGCTGGTGAGAAAATTTGGGACGATGGATTATCATTATCTGAAGCCCTAGCCGTTGAAATCCCTTCTGGACTTGAATCACCCGAACTCATTATTCAAGACGAATTACACCTTATTGAAGGTCCGCTCGGAAGTATGGTTGGTTATTATGAAACAGTTATCGAAGAATTAATTCGAGAAGGTTTACCCCATCGGGCTCGACCAAAATACATCGCATCGACTGCAACTATTCGGGCTGCTGAAGACCAAATCAAATGCCTATTCGATAGAGAAGTACACCTCTTCCCGCCGAAGGGCCCAAATTGGAAAGACAGAGGACTCATCGTTGAAAATGATTCCCTACTCCCTCATGATAAAGCAGAAGGTCCAGGGCGATTATACCTAGGCTTTTGCCCTATTGGAGTCAGCGGATTAGGAGTTCAAAGAGATGTATTTACAAATCTATTACATAATGGATCCAAAATTGCTGGTGATCGGTTTTGGAGCATTGTCGGTTATTTCAATGCTGTTCGTGAATTGGCAGGAGGAAGAGCTTTGGTTGAACAAGATATCGTTGGTAAACTGAACCGTATTGCAAAGGAAGAAGGAATTCCTGCTCGTCCGATTAATGCAGTTGAATTATCAAGCAGAATGGTTTCATCAGACTTACCGATTCTACTAGACCAACTAGAAGGAAGTAAACGTGGTGACTCAGGATGCATCGATGTCCTTTTGACTACATCGATGTTTGGAACTGGTGTTGACGTCGATCGACTGAACATTATGTTTGTTGGAGGACAACCGAAAACAACAGCCCAATACATACAGGCTACAGGCCGTGTTGGAAGAGACAAGGGCGCTATAGTTGCAACCTATCTGCGCGGATCTAGACCTCGGGATTTGGATCATTATGAGCGGTTTTTGTCATATCATTTACAGTTGCATAGATATGTGGAACCAGTCACTGTCCGGCCATACTCATTTGCAGTACTTGAACGAGCGGCTGGCCCACTTTCTGTAGCTTGGCTTCGAAACAGCCGTCTTGCGACCACCATTCCGTGGAGAATGAAAACTGCAGCAAGGCGTTGGAAAGAAGGAGGTGTACGACCTCCTGAATTTGATGCCTTCAAAAATATTATTATTAATCGTAATCATAATCAGAGTCCTCAACGAAGAATTGTCTCTAGACCACCTAATGCTATTGCGTCTGCATTAGATAAAGGATGGGATAAGTGGGGTAAAATCTCATATGATGCTGAACAGAATGGCAATAGTATGCAGTGGGTCAATTACTACAAAGCGACTCCACCACAGGAAACATTCGTAGTACTTGGTGATGAACGCCATGTGCGACATCCTGATAAGCATCGTGCAGCATATTCTCCAGACTATCCTGCCCCTCAATCATTAAGATCGGTTGATTCTACAATAGGCGTTCAAACAAGGAGAGATTAAGATGGGTACACAACCGATGAGGTCAACACAATTGATGTTTAATCATGGCCCCGGTTCAATATTAGAAACCGTTGATGGCCCTGTCATTGTACGGACATTTGGGAGTTTAAGTGAAAAAATCGACCAAAATATTGATTTTCCAGGAGCATTTGAAATTATTGAACCACGTTTAGCCAATCAACTTACGAGCCCGGCTGGAATAAAATCACGATTACATTGGTTACCTTCAAATGCCGAAATTTCTAAAGGAGACAATTATTATTTATTACCAACGAATACTTTTCCTCATTGGATGCTTTGTAATCAGCTAGGAAAACACAATAATCATGCAATCTTGTTCACGCATGGTAGCGGGCCAAAAAACGACTCTTCTTGCCCAACTTGTGGCGAAAAGGCTGCTGCAATACGGTTTGTAAAATATTGTAATGACGGGCACTTGGATGATGTTTCATGGAGATATCGTGTTTGTGGAAGTGAACCTTCGCCAGCCTGCAAAGAAAGTGTATTACACTGGAAAGAAGAAAATGCGAGTATGCAAGGAGTGACAATTGAATGCCCGAATTGCTCAAAATCCGCTAATTTGGGCGAAATGTCTGCCAATCTCGGAAGATGTAGTGCTCGTCGTCCCGAAAAGAAAGGTGAAGCAGGATTACAAAGACCCAATGATTGTGATTCAAAAGTAAAAATAACTCAAAGACAATCGACAATTCTGTGGCAATCAGTAACTGAAAGAGTCATATCAGTACCTAATGAAGACAGTATGGGTAAATTAATTGATACTCTTTTCAAGAATCAGATTAGAGCGCATTTAAGTTCAGATATCAATGAAATTCTCAAAAGGGGTAAAATGTTTTTTGATTCTATCAATAGTGTTGCACAGTTATACACTAGGCTTGGTAAACAAGCCCCTAGCGACATGGATGTAAATCACTTAATACAGTGGATTGAAGAAACTCGAACAGGTATCCCCTCACATCAGTGGTATCTTATTGATCAATTGGTTCGTGATTTAATTGACGATAATACGGTTTCAACATTTCAAAATACTTGGATGCGTCTTTCTATGGGTGGTGATGTAAATTCCGCAGTGGATTCTTATGCGATGGAATACAAAGGACTCGTAAATTCACCCCGCCCCAACGATGTGCCTGATCCCTGTGGGAGGGGATTGATTTTTAGCATGGAGAATGAAGTTCATAATGCCACATTTGGCGATTTGAAACTCAAGGGTGAACCAATACAGCGGTTGAGAACTGTTACTGCATTAACCGGTTATACGCGTGGTGCAATTGGCGACCTTGAATCGAATACACCACCAAAGGCAATCGAATTGTCTACAAATATCCACGGTGATGATTGGTATGCTGCAAGTCCTGCTTTTGGAGAAGGTATTTTGATTAGCCTTGATCTAGAATCCTCAAATATCCAACAACTAGAACGCTGGACTAATTGGCAACAAAAGCATGATACTATTGTTAACGATTCTCAAAACGATTTACCACTGTCCCCAGTGCCGTGGATACTATTTCGCTCACCCCGTATTGCCTTGATGAATACTCCAGAATGGAGACCTAAGTTGGATGAGGCGTCGGAGTTTTTTGTAGAATCTCATCCGATGTTCGTATGGTGGCACACATTTGCGCATCACTTGATTCGAGCAGTTCAAGCTGAAACAGGATATTCATCTTCTGCTATTTCTGAACGAATATATGCAGTTCCTAAGTCCGATGGTTCGTGGAATGGTGCGATATTACTCTATGTTACAGAGGGAGGAATGGATGGCACTCTTGGAGGACTAATTTCACTACTACCTCATTTCCAATTGTTTTTGGATCGGGTAAGAGATGAAATGATGGTTTGTTCGATGGACCCGCTCTGTGAAGAGGGGCCATCTCGAACCATGCCGGAAATAGGATGTTACGCCTGTACATTCAACCCAGAAACATCGTGTGAACACAGAAACATGTTCCTTGACCGATTACTTTTGCTTGAAGGCGCAGGGTTGTGACATACAATGACGCCAATACCAGCGGATGATTACGATGAAGTAAGGGTCCTGATTGGACCATCTTCTCTCGCCACCCCAATCTCTGGAGCCCATGTAATGCGGCAAAATTTACTTGATACAATTGACCGTGCAACTCGTTCATTACTAATAGCAGGTTACATGCTTAACTCCGAAGAAATCTTTAAACGATTACTTCCAAAATGTGCTACTATTGCTGTAAATATTCATTTAGATTACGCTCAAACAATGGGAGACTCTCGTGCAAAGAAAATATTTCACGAACTTCAAAATGCTGGGGCTATAGTCCAACTTCACCGCGAAGATTTAGAAGGAAGTATGCACGCTAAAGTGATTATTGCAGATGATTTTGAAGCGATTGTTGGTTCTGCTAATCTAACATTCAGTGGCGCAGATAGAAATGTTGAGGTTGGACTCAGATTACGCGGGCCAAGTGTTAGGATCTTGAGAAAAGCAGTTATTGAATCAATGGGGGATTGAATTGGGAGCACTAGAAAATTTCCGATTGATTGACGACTCTCCGAGGCGAGTTTATGGTTATGACATAAGTTCTACAACTCACAGAATAGGTGGCCAATGGCGTAAAACAAAGCCTATCACGCAATCAAATGAATCCACGCTTCAAGCATTGGGAGGTATACTCTATGGACTTCCAAGTTGGCCATTGGCTGATGGAATTGATAGAAATCAATTCACCCCATATACACATCAATTATTGGTAAGCGACACATTAGCAACTGATTGGTTTGAGGGGATTGGAGTTCAACCTTTATCTCGTTCACGAGTTCTTGTATCAGACGAGGGAGGGACTGGAAAAACACTCGGGGTTTCGTTGGCTGTTCGTTGGATTACAATTCAACCTGGCTCAAAAGGACCGGTAATAATTTTGGTTCCACCTTTGTTGAAAGAACATTGGGCAAAACATTTGAGAGCTGTATTCAATGATGACCCTGAACGAATCCAAATACTTGGAAGCGCAAGATTTTTTGATCCGATTCGACATCAAGATGAAATAGTAATTATGTCCAAATTCTCGTGGATTTATCATTGGCAAAATCGCGAACATGAATTCAAGCCACTCTGCGTAGTAATAGATGAAGCCCACCAAGGCAGAACTGGAATGTCTAACGATAATCTAGAAAGTGAAGAATGGGATGATGAAAAGGGAGAGGTGGGTTATTTACAAGATAGTGAAGAACAACACCCTCCCAAAACTCACGCAAGGGTGTTAGGACGGACTTGCGCCAATGCAGAGTTCGCAATAGGAGCAACAGCAACTCCAATCAATATCGATACTGCTGAAATTGAGTATATACTTACGATGCTAGGTTGCGAACAAAAGTGGTCCAGAGGACCTAATGACGAGAAAAATGATAATGAAGAATGGCAACATCAAGTGGCAGAAATTACTTCTTGGGCTCGCAATTGCAAAGATGAGAAAGAGTCGTGTCCAGGTGAATTGATTGAACCTCTCATCGGTATGCTGAATGATAAATCATTCCCTCACCAGTGGACTGATATTGATGACAACGATATTACTGCTTTAACTCATTGGCTCAAGAGCATTTGTGAGGGTAAAATTCCACTTCTTCCAAAAGAAACACTGCGCCGAATGCGTGATTTCCACCCATATGGACGGCATTTGAGCCTAGTTCTTCGGGTAGATTTACCGATACAAGATGAAGGGCGTAGCCAACAATTTAGAATTCGTAAAGAAAGAACTGAGCGAACGAATGTCGGCTCAGACATGATTGAATATCTAACCAATATCCAAAGAAATAATATCTCAGTTGGCTTACTCGATGGACTTGGTGGTTCTACTCGTCTTGTTTCATCACATCGGTGGAATCCAAAAACGACTTTTGAAGAAAGTAATCGATACACTGGCGATTGGACTTTTGAGAATAAGGAACTATCCTATTGGCAAGAAGTTCGTGATATCAAAGACCCTCGTCTTGAAAAATTAAAGGAACAAATAAAGAATGATCTTGGATACGTTGATGAAAGAGATACTGAAGTTGATACTCAGCGCGGATGTGTGATTTTTACTGAATTCCGCGGGACTGTTGATTGCTTAAGAAAGGATATCAAACGAATAGCCACCATTGAAGGAGTAGCCATCAACGTCTTTGAATTGACTGGAGCGACGGATGTACATGCTGCTAGAAGGTGTTTAGATGAATGTGAACGGTTATCTTCAAAAGAGAATTATTACCCTGTTTTGATATGCACTCCTGCTGGTGAAGTCGGTTTAGACATGGAATGGGCTACAACCTTGATACATTGGGACTTAAACTCCAATCCACAACGAATGGAACAGCGTACTTGGCGCTTGGATCGCCTCATCAGCTCTGAATCTACTAGACCTGAATATACGATTGTACATATGATTTGTTCAAACATTCCTCATTTCAAAACCCTTGAGAATCTTATTGACAAAAGATTCAGTGAAGCAGCCCTTAGCCTAGGCCTTCCCGATAGACAGTACATACCTGGAGGAATTGTTGAAACTGTGGTTAAACCAGGAGGTTCATTCCATGCCTGTGCCCTCCTAAATGAAGAAATTAGCCGGTTAAATATGTTCTTTCATGGAGGGGACGTAGATGGATGGCCTGGGCCTAGACTTCGCGAAGCAGAACGCTTGCGAACTGCAACTGTGATGAAATATTGTGGTTTTGATGAACATACTCACTCATTATTAGATTCTGGGCTGACATTACCACTTCAAGTATGGGACTCACAGATATTATTAGGTGATGAAAGAGTAAAGAAAATTCGGGATTTAGAACAAATTTCAACTCCACTATCACGCTCATTATCCCCTCAAATTCCTAAACGCTATGATGAAGAGGCATTTGTCTGTTCGTGGGAGCCTCTTACAAAAAATCAAAGGTTCCTGCCGATGAATCTCCAGACTGCTCCACAATTATTTAACAATCTCATGCTTGAATGGGATATTGAACTCCAAATTCCGCAGATAACAACTCAATCGGATGTGATTCAAGGAAATTATATCATCGCCCTCAATAAATCTATTGCCAATTTATCAAGTTCTCGTTTGTCCTCTTTACATGACCGAGGTTTACGCATTTTGGACCAAAACGGGAAAGAGATTTTGTCGTCACCTGATGAAGAAAAGATTGCTTGGGATTTAATCTATAATGCAGGAGTGAAACTAATTACATCCAATGAATTGCCAACAAGTCCATCTCCACTAAAAACTTCAATCCACGACCACCGCGGTGAAATATTCGTAAAAGAAAGAATTGATATTTTGAATTTACGTAATGCTAATAGTCGACTTATACAACAAGCAATTGAAAATCAAATAACTGAATATGGTGAAGATGATGAAGAACACCACCGCAGAAAGACTAAAATTGACCGAATAATATTTGATTTGCAAAGAAGAGATGAAGAAATATCTAAGCTTAAACTGTTAGATCACTGTCTTTATCCACTATTATTACTCGAGGTGAACTTATGACTGATATAAAGAAAAGAGCAGTAGAAAATGGATGGAGAGAAGAAATTGTTGAAATGGTTCTAAGTGCCTGGGATAATAGTGCCGAACCCGCCACTTGGGGACTCATCGCTAATCCAAAAAATGATTTTGAAGCTGCAAGTTTTGCATTGCTTTTTAGTGTTAATGCTGATTTAGGGAAACCAGAACTTAGCTATAAGCAAACGATGAACAAATTAACTAGCAAGCGAGAAGGAGCTAAAAGTTTTACTCCTCAACAATATATTCGTGAATTATGCCAAAATGCTTTGGATACCATCACCGAAGAAGGCCTAATTATCAATTTTAAAATCGACGATGATTCGATGACTTTCTCCCATAATGGACGTTCTTTTCAAGGTCCAAAGAAAAATTCCCCTTGGGGTGAAATGGGGTCTCTATATGAACCGGGGTTTACTACCAAGAGAGGTTCTTTTTCATCAGAAGGGCGCTTTGGAATTGGTTTTAAAGGATGGATGTTATTTTACGATGCCATCAAACACCATCATTCCAACGGCAGTCAACAGATAAAAATAGAATATGAGATGGCTGGTTTAAGAATTAAGCCAGAAAGGGAACTTATGGCAGTGTTTAGAGGACCCGCACACTCTGATAACATACAGGGCCAACAAGAAAGAATCACTTCATTTACCTTCTCAAAACCAAATGGAAAACTCAAAAAACCAACACTTCAGAATGTAATAGATGAATGGCAACCTATGATTAACTTTGTAGACCAAGATGTCACAATCAACATCTCAGTTGACGGGATTGAGGCAGTTCTAAGACATGAATGTAATGATCGGAATCTCATTATAGAATCACCAGAAACATATTTAATGAAATTATCTACACTAATTGACCGAGGTGATGCAGGTCTTGAACAGAAATTTTACTGTAGTTACAATGAAACCTACAACGGTACTACACAGAAATGTGAGATCGATTTTGGCAGCCCCTCACAAGCACAAATTGAACATGGATCTGTGCCAAATTGTCCAGAATGTGGTGCGAGTGACCATGTTGTACTCAGAACATTAAACGAAGTTTTGGAAGAAGAGATGAAAGAATTTATAGTGATTCGTAGTAAAATCACCGAAGATAAAAATATTACTGCTGCGATAGAACAATTAATCCAAGCCCAGCAGATAGTATATTCTAATATAGGTGGATTAGAAAATCCTTGGAGTAAAGTAGAAACAAATGATTGGTATAGCCAGCAGAATTTCACACTTGGAATCTCAATGGATAATGTAGTGGAGGTGCGTCCATGGTTATATTCACTCGCAGCCATAAAAAGGGCAAGTTCGTGGCCTGAGTCAAACTTTGAAGCAATGACAAATTGGCTTATTGATGGTCCATTCTTCCTTTCAGTAACGCGTCAGGAGCTACAAGAGGGCGCGATAGAAGATCTCGCAAATGCTGCAATACTCAAATTCGGCCTAAATCACTGTGTTGGAGAATTAGCAAGTCATTTATTAGAATTAGGTGAACTTCATAAACTAAATACTTCCTCTGCGTTCGATATAATTCTAAAAGATGGTGCTCGTTATCCCCATGTGAATCCATTTCACAGATTATTGCTAACAAACAATAATGATCAAAGCAATTCTCCTTGGGGTGCCGGAATCGTTTGTAAATCATATCACTCTGTTTTTGGTGGGCGCACGCTATATTCTAACCACTCAGGCGACCTTATTGAGGCAAACTTGATTCGTCGTATCCCTCAATCGTGGAAGGTTGCTAAAGGAGATGGTGCAACTACTCTCACTGACTGGATTCAGCAACAAGACACCGACATTCTTGACGAACATTGGACAATGATTCCTTATTCCAATGATGAGGAATACCCTGGATTTATCAATGAGGAAACAGCACCTCTTGCCAATCTTATTCCCGAATTAAAGAAAGAAGAGATCTATGATTTACTGGAGAAATCCCAACTATTGTATACATTGAAAGAAAATTATCCTGATGTGATTTTCCAAGATTGGTATGATATTGAATTACCAAAGGGAACTGATTGTATTATTTTTGGCGAATTGCCACCGAATGATCCTATGATTAACCCATTGATCGATTTAGTAATTGGTGATAATGTCCTTTTCGAATCAGATGGAAAAAGTGAAATTTCCAGGGGATATAAGCAAAAGAAAGAGTTGTGGGGGGAACATAAAGGGAAACTCTGTCTAACAGTTCCTAATGAGGCCACAATAGATTGGTGGTTTGATCGCCTTATTTGGATGGCAAATAAAAACAAAACATATCTTTCCAGTGAGGTTATTGAGCAATTGGGCCCAACCATAAATAAGTCTGATTCGGCAACATATTTTGTCGCAAAAATTCATTCATATCATAAAGGAAGCGAAAACGAGTTGGCTAATTCTGAAGGTGGATTTGCCATAATACCTCGAACGATGAATGATTATGGATCCTGGTGGACAATAATGCCTCATAGTCTGGCAGGTTGGAAAATAAAAAGTAGCTATAGTGGATCCAAAGAGTCCCCGATTTGGAATATTTTAGATATTAGTAAATTTGAGCGGATAGATGTTTCTAACAAAATTCATATTGGTTCTTCAAACATTAATGAAGAGCCATGGATAGGTAAAAAACTAACAGTTCTTGCTAGTGAACCAATTAACCCAAAAATACTTCTCACATTAATGCTCAATTATTGCAAATCAATTCCGACCAGTCACGAATCCGCTGATGATTCTGTTATCTTGACTGCAGAACCCTGGCCTAAAACAAAACATCTTACTGAAGTGCTAAAGGGTCCTTCAACTCACTGGACCAAGTTGCCAACACTTTCCATCATTAAAGAGACTGGAACTGATTTGCGCTATAATGAGGTTGGACTTGATGCCGTTAATACTTACAACAATAGTAATTTTGGAGGGTCCCAAAATACTAACAGTAATATCAAGGAATATTATCCAACTTTTTATGGGCATGCTATGAATTTGCATAGTTTCTATGTCGGAAGTAAACCTCAGGTTCTTCTTCGTGAATTAGGAGGTCAATCTTTACTTAATTCCGACGAATTTGGAAGCGGTTATAGAAGCGCTGACCTAAGTTTGTACCACAGTCTGCAATTACTCACCCAAATCAACCAAGATAGATATATCAAGAATAACCAAAAAGCACTTCTATTTCTGCGAATCTTCCGTCGTGGGCCACAGAGCAAATTTGCAATAGAGAAAGCTGCTATTCGTTCGATAAACGAATCAACCGCCCTATTTGAGGGCGATCATAGCATTCCCTACGCCGAGACTCAAAAATTAAAGGAACAGAGATTATGCGGATTCCACGAAGAGGAAACTCAAAGCGAAATCAAATGGATAATCTCTTTGGAAACGTCTGAGATGTCGCAGAATCGTGAACAAGTGTATGAACTCATTAATGGAATTGCGGGAATAGAAATTATTGATTTCGGAAAAATTGTAGTTCAACATATCCCTAATAGTGGCTCATTGCATCCGGGCCTTTACAAGGGAGTGGAGGGTTTACTAAGTCATGTTCTTCAAGTCAGCGAGGATAATGAAGACGAATTGATCTATCATTTATTGACCGAAGTTGGAAAAATTGTGAAAACGATAGATGGGTTACTCGGTGAAGAGATAAAGTTGTTTGATAATATCAAAGTCGATGAAACACAAAAGCGATTATTATTAGATAAACTTGAAAAGGCAATGGAGTTCTTCAGCGATGAAAATAATTATCTTGAACAACTTGAGTTCTTGCAAAAAGGATTAGAATTTACTAATGTAAAAAGTTGGGAAGTTACTAAAAGTCATATTATTGAATCTTACCCCGATTTGGAAGAAATGTGGAAAGTTTATACTGATTATGGTATGTTGGAACCAAACCCACCTGCGTATAAGTGTAGTGAAAAATTATCTAAATTTACTCAACTCGCAGCCTCGGTGAAACAAAACAATAATATTTCATACCTCTGTAATGATGATGCAAAAGAACTCTTCCACCTCAGCCTTGGTGCAGAAAAACAGGAAGACGCAACGCTATGGAGCATTGATGAGAAGGGTCAGAGACGGATATGTATTATTGGAGATGATTTGAAGGAGATGTTGAATGCACAATCGGCCAAGGATTCGATTATAGGCAGGATAGACTTGAACAAAGTAGTTAGTCGCTGCAAACCACTTGAAGATGGTGAAACTGCCAAAATCATGGAGAAATGGGTTTTTGCGCAAATGATTATTGGCATATATGCTTACAGTAAATGTGAGAAACACTCAAACATGATTGACTATATTCCAAATATTCGTGCAATGGATTCAACGAAAAAATGTGAAATTTTTGAGGGCCCTTCGATAAATCTTGGAAAGGGTGGATGGGATATTTGCGGGAGTGTTCCTGTGGATCAAAAAAGAGATGCTTACATGATGCTTGTAACTTCAGACCCAGAGAATGGTAATAAGGGAAGTTTGCTAACATTATTACTCAAAACCAAGATTCTGGAACGCCGAGTACTCAAAAGAATCACTTTGAATACTCCTGATGGAATCCAAGAACTTGCTGAATGTCTTAAGATTGAAGTTGAAGTTATTGAAAAATTGGTCAAGAAGATAAGATCGGATCCCAGTATTGGTGGCGCAAAAATATTGAATCCTTGGAATAAAGATGAACGCGAAGACTGGATTAGTAAGTTTGGGCAATCTCCTGAATGGTTAAATGATAAAGCGGAAGCGGTAAAGAAAAGTTCAGCAAAGAAATTACTTCGCCAATATACATCTGCATTAGATTCTCTTCTAAACAGAGGAGCTGGTGGACTGGGGCCTATTTTTGGAGAAAAAACCCAAGAAAAAATTGCTGCTTTACCCGATATTAGGGACAAGATTAAGGGAGATTTATATCCCAATACTGCAAGTATAATTATTGATGAACCAATCATTTACGCCAAGGGTGAACCGGTCCCTACAATGGGAAATATTAGAAGACATCAAGAAGAAGTTAAGTCAAATCTGATAGAACGAGCAGGTTTGAAAGAATTTATTGGCAATCAGTTATTTTTATCTCGCTATTCCTCGCATCGTGGAACTATGACTTCTGATCCATATGGTCTGAAACAAAGACTCAAGGACAAAACGATTCAATCAGAAGTTAACCGACTTCTCAAACACAAAGATGCGTGGGGAACTGGTGAGACTATTCTGCTTCGCGATGTGATGCAAATTGGCAATGACAATTATGTCTCAATCCGCCTACACAAATATCATGCAGTTTGTATGGTTGCGCTAGACGACGCACTTGATCAATACGAAGTTCAAGAAAATGACTAAACTGAAATGGAGAGATGAAAATATCCTGAATACCGAAGATGAGCGTACATCTATGAAGATATTAAGAACCGTAGCCCATACAGTGTGATTATGGGTCGAAAACCTGTCATCATTGACCTATTTAATGGGGCAGGTGGCATGAGCACCGGCTTTGAAATGGCTGGGTTTGATGTAGCACTTGGTGTTGAATATATTCCTCGTTTTGCAGAAACCTTCGCATTAAATCATCCTGATTCGATTTCACTATGCATGGATATCCGTGAGTTAACAAGCGAGCAACTTGTTGAACATTTGGATGGTAAAAAAATAGATGTCGTAACAGGTGGTCCTCCTTGCCAAGGATTTAGTGGAGCTGGCCGCAGGGACACAAAAGATCCTCGCAACTCACTCTTCATGGATTTCGTTCGTGTGGTTGATACTGTTAAACCGCAATATTTCGTTATGGAAAATGTCCCAGGAATTCTGACTATGAAAAATGCGAAAGGGGAACCGGTCATTGAGATAATAATGGCTGAATTTACTAAGATTGGCTACCATGTGCAATGGAAAAAACTTCTTGCTGCAGATTATGGAGTTCCACAAAAAAGAAGGCGAGTTATTTTCATAGGTTGTCCACTTGACGAAAAGGGTAATCCTTCCAAACCAATCATCTATCCAAAACAAACACACAGTAAAGATGGTGGCCAACAATTGACGCTCACAGGCGAATCGGCAATGAAGAAATGGGTGGGTGCAGGTTCGGTTCTATTGTCAAAGGATGATGCCCCTAAAAAGTCGTTTCACACGCAGAAAATGATCGATGGATTTATTCGTCGTAAAGCCAATAATAAAGCAAATGGTAAGGGTTTTGGGTGGCAAATAATTCGACCTGATGAACCTTGTTATACGATCTCTGCACGATATTGGAAAGACGGTTCAGATGCATTAGTTCGATATTCTGATAATGAAGTACGTATGTTAACTCATGGAGAAGCCGCAGCCATTCAATCCTTCCCGCCAGATTACGAATTCTGTGGAAGCAATAAAGACATCTTTATGCAAATCGGCAATGCTGTGCCCTGCCTGCTCGCCAAGGCTATTGGAGAAATGATACGACCATATGTTTCATTGACAGATGATGATTTTTCTGAGTTAGTCGAGATATGGGAAACAGAAATTAGAGGAAAGAAAACTTCAGAAATCACCATGTCCACTCATGGTTCTTTGGGGCATTGGGTTCAAGAAAAGTTTGGGCAAGATTTAGATTCCGATAAAGACGCTGATTGGCGAGGTTTAGAAATCAAGACTGGGCGACAAAAAATGACTTTTGGCGATTGGGGCCCCTCAAAGTGGATGTGGACAACCAATAAAGGAAAAAAGAATGAAAACAAAGGATTGCACCCAGATGTGATAGAAAATCAAGATCAATTCGTTCGTATGTTTGGAAAACCGATTACAACTGAAAGTGTTAGATACAGACGAGAAAAGGATGAAGACAAAAGAAAATTACTTCTTGGCAGGCATTCTTGGTCAAGTACCTGCCCAAAAATTGATCAATTCAATGATGCAGGTAGCAGGTTAGTCGTCAATCCAGACAATTCGATTGAAGCGATTTACCTATATCATAAGGATCAAAGAGGCAATAAATCAGAATTAGTTAATAAAAAATTCCATACGGGGACTGTGATAATAGGACGTTGGGAGTCGGCAAAACTCGACGACCATGTAACCCGAAAATTTGGCCAGAAAGGATGGGTGAAGTTTGTTGAGAAGGGTGGGGTTTATGTTCAAATGCAATTGTTCCCTCCAATAAAACTGTCTACCTTTTTGGAATGGGTAAAGAAAGGTTTGGTATTCTTTGACACAGGTATGTATGAGGGGAATCCAAAGCCATACTGCCAGTTTAGAGCCTCTAATACCGGTATTTCTGAATCGGCTTACAAGACGTTTAATTAGTGGCTGAATGTATAATTACTCGATAGCAGAAGTAGTACCCATAATCTCTTGAATCAGTAAAAGTTTTAAGTAATTCCACAACTACTAGTAATTATGTGCTCCACTACCAACGAATTGATAGAAAATTTATACTACATGAACACAGGAACTCCAAAGCCTAGCGCCCGATTCTATCATGCTCAAATCAACGGCGGTTGGACATGCGAAAAGCGGTTTATGGCATATGCTCCTCAAATTGGATTGAATACCCTTCCAGGTTTCATGATGTTCACCCGAACCGCTCAAGCTTTTCAAAACGGTGACGAAATGCAATATGTCTGCCTTTTCTTCCACGACGATTCCAATGCGCTTGTAAACATCGCTCAGGAACTCCTTCAAGTCCCGTTTTTCCGAGAAGTGTATTGTGTAAGTTACTCCGCAGATGCGACGAATTGGCTTCCGTTGATAGGCTATCAATACGGGCCGAATGGATCCACAACAATTTGCAAACCCGACTATTCTTTCGGACGTTATGATGACACTGCCGGTTCATTTGTGGCTGAAAGAGAAGTTGCTTTTTTGCAAAACTTTGAGCCCAAAACACCTAGGGTTGGAAGGGCAATTCGAAGCAATATTGCTGACTACCAGCGCTACTTTAGCTGGCTTAGATACGACCAACTGCAAGAAATCTATGCGGAGCGATTCTTTATTCAGGTCCTACTCAAAGAGCACCGTGCGCCGATGCAAGACTTTGATGCATTCATTGAAAACGGCAATCAGTGGGACATAGTGGAAATTAAACAGAAAGATGCTGCCATTCAAAATGGGCAAGAGCGTTTCGGATGGGATGCACATCGGTTAGCGCTTTACCTCTACATTATACATCACACCTCATTCGGAGGTTGTTATGTAATCAGTGAAATAGACAACAGGACACAGAGGAACCACTTGCAATGGCTATCCATATCGATTGAAGAGATGTTACAAAATTTGAATTGGGGTGACAACAGGAACGGCACGCTCATGTTACCCAAAAATTCGTTCGACATTATCTGAGATTGCTAATTACAGGTGATGTAAGATGATTACTCCCCTAAATTGTTATAAAATTTACTAACGGGGTCTTAGCATGAGCTCATGTGGCTGTGATTTTCATAGAGCAAATGGCAGAACTTTCCTCCAGTTGATAAAGGAAATGAAACATCATTTATTCGAGCATCGAATCCAAAGTGCCAGTGTATATTCTTATATTGGATCAGATACATATCGCGTATTTTCTTTTGAGAACCCTATAAGTAAGGCCATTCCTCCTCCTAAGTCAGGAAAAGTAAGAGATGAGATTCTCAACCGGAAATTGATTGACCTCTTCACGACGAACTTCGATAATTGGTACAGCAAGAATCCAACCCCCACAGCAAAAGATTTTGATAAGTTCCATAAATCACAAGTAATATTATATTTTGAGAGATTAAACTCCCGCGGGGTGTTAAAAAGAAAAGGCACCAGTCGTATCGGTCCGTTTTCATACAATCTCAATGATTACTACAATTCCTTTGCGAAACCATACAATCTCCTACTTTGGCATCATTGTCTCGGTGGCACCACCCCACCTCTCACATTTTCAAAGGATGCTGGCCTCATCAAGCACCTTCATCCAGCATTAGATTCTTTTGTGTTTAAAGGTCTAAACAACATCCTAGAACCGATGATAGGCGTGCCATCTGCTCCCATCCCAAAAGGAGGATTTAGCAAATTACGCTCGGAGAGTGATTATGATACAATCATCGCTTACTATCGATCCCTTTTCAACAAATATGAGATTCCTCTCATCGTTTTGGAAAGTTTCTGGCCTAGCTAACGGCATCTCAAACAGACTCAATGGCTAGCCTTTCCCAGAAATTATTTGCTGCTCGCCAATTTGAATATGGGCGTATGTTCGGTTTGTTCGGGTCGTAGTACATCCCACTGTCTAGGAATATTTCACCGGTCCTAACATACCCAATCCACTGATTAAAGTACATTGGTCCTCCAATTATCATCCCATTAATTACGCCACCATTTTGCACAAACTTAACCCAACCATTTTGTCCAAATTTCTGATTCACTAGAGATTCAAGAGTACTTCTGTACCACTTGGCAAGTTCGACATTATCCCTTTGAAGCATAGTTGGAACAATATCTTGCTTGTCGTGCCTCCCATCCATTGAGTAACTGTAGTATATGGTAATATCTAAATTTGCTTCTACTTTCATAATTTGACCATATTCATTGCACGCATTTACTTTTGGAAAGACTCTTCCAGACCATGAATATCTACCTGGTCTATCTGGCCTAGATTGGGTACCAAAGGTCTTCAAAAATTGGTCTCTAGATGAAATTCCCGAGTTTGGGACTTTCCACAAGTACCAATCTGCAGACCAATCTCCAAATGTGGTTTTTGATTTACCAGATTTCAGCTCATAGCCAAACCAATCCGCAGCGGCATCATTATTTGCAGAAACTCCGAATTGCGCTTCAATCCAATGACCAATGGCTCCATCATGAGTCATTGGTGGTAGATGTTTTCCTTTGATTTTATGAACAAAAACTTCCATTAACGATTTATCGACCATGGGTTAGCCTTCAATGGCATATTATACAGTATTAACGCATCATGCAGTTGCTTTTGATGAATCGAGTGCAGATGATTTCGAAATGAAATTAGCAAGAGCGACTCCTGAAGAAAAGGAGAACTGTTTGATTAGAGTAACCGATAGACAGACTTG
>Ga0115000_10001605_pt1 | contig 19863 bp, 19 predicted proteins | sample ArcticOcean_MG_C_6_FD_89690 | JGI IMG/M metagenome (GOLD analysis project Ga0115000, IMG submission 89690) | Marine microbial communities from western Arctic Ocean - ArcticOcean_MG_CB8_128 | ecosystem: Environmental > Aquatic > Marine > Oceanic | place: Arctic Ocean: Canada Basin | collected... | reverse complement strand
TGAAAGTGATGCCACCAATCAGCATCGCCAAATAAATAACTACGGAGCTGAAATATCCCGGAGCACCCATCACCGCACTATACGCGTCCCAGCCGAGACCCTTGATCTTCTCGAACTCAGCCCACGCAACCAGTAAACTTGCCAAACCGCCAAAGCCATTAAACAGAGCAACCAATTCAGGCATCGAGGTCATCTTGACCAATCGCGCCGCAACGCCACCGATCAAACTTCCGACAACCAAACCAGCGATGATCCACTGGTATTCCATTCCCTTCTCCAGCAGGGTGACTGCAATCGCGATCAGCATCCCCAATCCCGATATCAAATTGCCTCGTCGCGCGGTCTCCGCAGAGCCCAGCATCTTGATGCCGAAAACGAACAGAGTCGCGGCAATTACATAGACCAAATTTATTACGTTATCGAATTCCATGCTTACTTACCCTTCTTCTTGAACATCTTCAACATGCGATCCGTTACCAGATAGCCACCCACTACGTTAATCGTTGCCAGCACCAAGGCCAGGAATCCCAGAACCATGCCGACTGTGCCGGTAAGATTCACTCCCGTCGCCACAAGCGCCCCGACGATCGTTATCCCCGAGATCGCATTCGATCCCGACATTAGCGGCGTGTGCAATTGCGACGGCACTTTGGCAATCAGCTCGAGCCCCAGAAAAGCCGCGAGCACGAATATGAAGAATAGCAGTACAAGATCCATGACGAAAAGCGAAGAAGCGTAAAAACAGTTATTAGATGCGAGGCGTTTATTTGAATCGTTCGTGAACAGTCGAACCGTCGTTCGTTATGACGCAACCAGCCATGATTTCGTCTTCAAGGTTCAGATTGATACGGGACGACTCCGCGTCCCAGAAATGTTCGATAAAATTGTATATGTTCGACGAATACATCTGACTTGCATGTACCGCTACCCGACCTTCCAGCGCTCCGATGCCGATAATGCGAGGACCGTTCTCGATCTGGACTTCCTCGTCCAGTTTGGAACCAACGACATTGCCGCCACCTTCAACCGCGAGATCTACGATCACAGAACCGTACTTCATCCCAGCGACCATCTCCGCTGTAACTATCTTCGGAGCTGGCCGACCGAAAAGCTTGGCCGTCGTAACCACGATGTCGGACTGAGCGCAAATCTTCGCCATTCCGTCCTGTTGTTTCTGGATCTGCTCCGGAGTTAATTCCTTCGCGTATCCCTGATCCGTTTGACCGGTATCTCCGAGATCGATCTTAACGAATTTGGCTCCTAGAGATTTCACCTGCTCTTCCACGACCGGGCGGGTATCGAATGCTTCGACTCGAGCACCCATACGTTTCGCCGTAGCGATCGCTTGCAAGCCAGCCACACCAACGCCAATCACGAAAACACGCGACGGAGCGATCGTACCAGCTGGAGTCATCATCATCGGCAGAATCCGATTCAAACGCTCCGCGCCTTTGACTACTGCAAAATACCCAGCCAAATTCGCTTGGGAACTGAGAGCATCCATCTTTTGGGCAAGCGTGGTTCGCGGGATCATCTCCATGCTAACCGACGTAACCCCCGCCTTCGCAAAAGCTTGGATGAGTTCGCCCTCGTTGAAAGGATCAAGGAAACTGATATGTAGCGATCCGCGTTTCAGCTGAGAAACTTCTTCGAGAGAAGGTTTTCGCACCCGAACGACCACGTCCGCTTGTGACAAAGCCTCGCTTCGATCTGTCGCGATCGAAGCTCCCGCTTGTTCATAATCGGTATCCAAAAAGTAGCTATCCAAACCCGCGCCTTGCTCCACCTCGACGGACAAGCCTAACGAGGTTAACTTTTGGACGGATTCCGGAATCAGAGCTACGCGAGTTTCTGAAGGGAACGCTTCACAAGGAACGAATACGCGCATGGTGGAAAAGCTATGCACCGCATTCCCGAAAATCAATACACATTCTTCGACTCGCGCGATTTGTCGCGGATCTACAACGATTTTCTCAACTGTCGCCTACTCTTCCGCCTTCTTATTAGGCGGCTCGTTCTTAAACTCCACCGTCAACGATTCGATATCGGCCGGCAAGTCTTTGATATAAACTCGAACGAAGCTGGCCTTGCGACTGCCGTGATTCTTGTCGAATTTGTTGCGACGTACGATCGCCTTATGCTCCCAGGTGATTTCCGCCTCTTCCCCTTCGCCTTCTAGGTTATAGAAATGCAAATGAGCAACCGGCTTAACTAATCGCTCAGCCGCTACCTCCAACCTACAATTGAACAACCACTCTCCACCTTCTTTCTCGAACCACTTCGGTGTTTTAATGAAGACTCTCTGACCGTCCACATACTCGACATCGGCAGGAGCTTCCGCTCGTCCCATTAACGCCAACACTATCGCCGCGAGAGCTGCCATTCCGAATTTCACTGCTTTCATCACTCTATGATCTCCCATCTGATCATGTATACGACGATTTGCGCCATATTATTACATCTCTGTTTACCTAAGGCCAATTAAGTAGTAGCGGCTATTCGCGAGCCGAGCGATGCTTTCAGGTCCCCAAAAAGCCGATCGCGTCGATCGCGGGCAACGTCCAACGAGTGCGTTCGCAGGCTTCTGCGCACGCGCTCGGATGTGTAGGCCGTTGGGTAGACGGTATAGTGGAGCCACCAAATTCCGTTGTTATTCCAGAGATGGTGATTCGGGTTGTCGTCGCTGATTCGCAACGGGAAGCCATGTATTTCATTCATTGATGCGTAACGTTAAGTTGTAGTCACGCACCAGGAGTCGCCCCGGCAATCCTTCCACTGAGAGAAGGTGCTGCTGATAATAGGTTTTTTCATCGAGACACGCGAAATTGCGCGTTCAATGCTCATCCGACGAATAAATCGTCGAATCCACCGTAGATCCTATAGAACTCGGTTGGCAGGTTGCGAATTACCGCGACCACTCCTGATGCTGTTTAAGAACGTACAGAAAAAGCTAGGCATGGACGTAGAAAAGGAAAGCCTTTTCAGTGTCATAAACGCCCGCCGCTTAAATACCTCAAAGGTCGATCGACTCGAAAGACACGTCCACTTGCAAATCCTCGGCTATCGATTCGAGGCGTTCGCGCAGCTTGTCCGTATCGCATGATTCGGGAATGCACACCTTCGCATTCGCTTCGAACAAACGTTCCCCAGACATCGGAGCGCTTGAGCAATGAGAGGAAAGCTCTTCGACATTCACTCCCTCCGAGGCGAATGCGTTAGCGATCTCCTTCACAATTCCAGGCCGGTCCTGACCAATAATTTCCACCATCGCCACCTCCGAGCAGCTAGATTCGTTGTCAGAACTACTTCGATGAACGATAATTTCGAGCTGCTGGCCCGACAATTCGGACAGGGCAGCGCGAAGCTTTTCTCCCTGAGACTCGTCGATCTCTACACGTAGTAGACCAGCAAACTGGCCGCCCAAGTGACACATACGGCTTTCAAGCCAGTTCCCTCCATGCTCCGCTACCAGTGAAGCTACCGAATCAACCAAGCCAGGCCGATCAGGCCCGATAACCGTCATCACGAGAGGGATATTCATATTCCGCAAATCTGTAAAAATCGCTCGCGAAAGCAAGAGCCAAGCTCCGAAAAAACATACGGCCCGCTACCGAAAAGGCCGCGGACCGCATTATTGCTTCGAGGAATAGTGTGGTAGTGTAAATCGCTTTCAGAATACCAGAAATCGCGAAATCCGTAAATCGGGGCAAGCGACTCTTGTCCCGTAAGGTTTACGACTAGGCAACGGGCCCCATACTGATTTCTTTCCCGAAAGCGACAACCTCCTAGGCGGGCCGATCAAAAAAGCGGACTTCCTCTATAGAGAGCCTAAACTAAAGCGCGCATCGCGCCGTTCTCTAATAAACACATCTCTACACGTGGAAAAATCAGTCACACCGCAGAAAACGCCCCCACTCGTCGGCTTCCATAATCTTTTTTCTTTGGGAGCCTTCCGCTCGTCTTCGCACAAAGCCCAAATTTTGCCGTTCTTCAACCACTTCGGCGGCAAATTCGTCGAGATCGGAGCCCAAGACGGCGTCAAAGACAGTTTCACCCTTTATCTCGAAAAAGCTCTTGGCTGGAAAGGCGTTCTCATCGAGCCGTGGCCTCACCTTTTCCACAAGTGCCGAAAAGCACGGAAACAAAGCCTCGTTCTTAATGTTGCAATCGTCGATCATTGGCTCGAAGACTCGTTCATCGAAGTTCGAGGAACTCCACCCAAAGCCTCCATACAAAAGGCTCTCCGAAAAGAAGCCTCGGAGCGACTCGTCGGAAAAACCGTCGAAGCCCCCTTCAAGCGACCGAAACAGGAAAGCGTTTCCTACGTTACGACTGACCTTGCTCGGAATATCCTCAATCGTGCAGAGTTCGACCATGAATTCGAATTGCTGGTACTCAATCTGCAAGGTTATGAAAACCACGCCCTGGAAGGACTGGACTTTGATCGCTACCGTCCAAATTTCATTCTGGCGAAAGTAGGTAATCGCTTGCCAACCCTATCGAATTTGCCGGCGTCCTACGAACTGGTCTCATCTTCAAGACACGACGAGAGGACTATGCTCCGCCTATACCGGAATTCGAAATTCGGAGATAGCTAGATCTCCAAGCGATCCAGAGCAATTTTCACCACGACCTTTTTCACCTCTACCCCTGCATCGCCCGTTGTAAGCTGAGGCATATGGGCATCCTGCGGAAGCAGACATGCAAAGGTCCCAGGAAACATTCCAAGCTGAATCTTGGCCGATTTTTCATACATGAAAAACTCCACATCGCGTTCGGAATTGTAAGGCGTCTTCACATTTAGCGAATGCGTCGGATACATTGCGAGCCGCTCGCTACCAACGAGGGCCATCTGAATGTCCACGTATTTTCGATGCGCCTCGAGAACTGCATTCGCATCGGTTTCCCGCTTCGTCGGATAACTCATCACTATCGCGAAAACGTCATCGCCGTCCAAATCATATCGGCGTTCTTCCGACTCCGGAGTCAATCCCTCCAAAAACGAAAATGCCAATTCCCAAGTTGATCCAAACGAGTAACGTTTCCAATTATCAATATGATCTACTATCATTGCCCTTCATTCTCCGAGCTCGACGTCTTCCTGGCAATCTTCAAACGCTGCCAACGTTCCAAACGCTGAGCGATATCCGTCTCCGCTCCTACTTTCTTCGCTTCGTAAAACGACTGCGGCTCCAACATGAATTTCTGCCCCGAGACATTCTCCTCGCTAAGGTGGCTGTATTGATAATCCACGGAATTGCCCAAGCGCTTCGAAGCTTTGCCCCCTTTATCCCTCAGCCAAAGCGGCACATCTTGCACCGGCCCTTCTGCGATCGATTGCTTCGCCTTGCCCAAAGCCGCATAGGAGGAATTGCTCTTTGCCGCCGTCGCCATATACGTCACGCAGTGAGCGAGATTGATTTGGCACTCAGGCAAGCCCACGAATTCGCACGCCTGTTGCGTCGCGGTCGCCAAAGGCAATGCGTGCAAATCCGCCAGACCCACATCTTCCGAAGCGAATATAATCAATCGTCGCCCGATGAATCGCGGATCCTCTCCGCCAGCCAACATCTTCGCCAACCAATACAAAGCCGCATTGGGATCCCCTCCGCGCATGCTCTTTATAAAAGCCGATATCGTATCGTAGTGCTCATCTTCATTCGCATCATAGCGAATCTGTCGTTCACTCGCGAATACAGCGATCGATTCAGTAGTGATTTTCGCTCCCTTTTCCAGGCCAAGCGCCACTACTTCTAGAGCATTCAAACCCCGCCGTAGATCACCATCGCACAACTTCGCCAATCCCATTAAAGCTTCTGGCTCGGCCGTTTGCGAACGACTCCCCAATCCACGCTCATCATCCTCAAGCGCCAACACCAATAAATCGGCAATCGTATCCACCGTATGCGACTCCAATCGAAAAAGGTGACTCCGGCTCAACAAAGGCGCATTCACGTAAAATCCTGGATTATGCGTCGTCGCTCCGATCAATCGGATATTCCCCGCCTCAACATCCGGCAACAGCAAGTCTTGCTGCGATTTATTGAACCGGTGAATCTCATCGATAAACAAAATCGTATCCTTTTTCTCGACACGTCTCGCCGCAGCGAGGATCTGCCTTAGCTCCGCCACATTCGACATAACCGCATTCACTCGAACGTAACTGCTCTCCGTCTCGTTCGCGATAGCCTCCGCTATGCTCGTCTTCCCACACCCCGGAGGACCATAGAAAAGCAGACTCCCAAACGTATTCGACTCGACCAAACGTGGCAGCAATTTTCCAGGACTCAAAATATGCGATTGCCCCACAACTTCCGCAAGCAACCGTGGGCGCATCCGAGCCGCTAGCGGTTGACGCGACGCTGCCTCCGGATCGAGACTCCCTTTGCTCGCAAGCATATCCATCTCTGTCTCGCCCGAAAAAAGCTCATCTTGTGGTACCATTTTAAGCGACCCTAAAAGGAAGCATTGATCCCCTGCAAGCATCCCTGTAGAAAACCACGCAATGGAACCCAGCGATCGCCAACGAACAACGCCCTTTCTATCACAGGGTTCGATTCCGGAGCGAACGCCGGAATCCAAGCCGATTTGCTAAGCTTCAACGCAAATAAAGTCTACGGAAATTTCGCCATCACCTGCATTACCGCCCAAAATCCTTAACGCTACTTTACCAAAATATCGATATTGCGCCTCAAAGTTAGGGCAACGACGTTCCTTTTTAATCAACAAACGAAAGCTAAGAACTGCTAAATGAATCACCTTAAATGAAGACGAAGCCTCCAGCTCGCGTTCCGCTTCTTTGGATTCTCCTTCCCCTCATAATAGGGATCGTATTCGGGCGACTATTTCCTTTTGCCCATTTTTACCTCCTAATCGGTCCAAGCCTAATCCTCGGGATTCTAGCTTGGAAAGCGAGTGCCCGACAACCCAAAAAATGGGCATATTTCGTCGTGAGCAGTCTCCTTATAGTCGGATACTGCTACACGAATTTTGCAGACAAGAAAAACAAACCGAGAAACAATTTTCCGGAACGCGAAGCCAATCTATCGATCGAAATCACTCGCCTTTTCGAAGGCGATGAATCCAAACGAAAAGGAATCGGCAAAATCATTGCCACCGAAACGCACCTCGAAGATATCCAAGAGGCGAAAGTTTTCTTCTCTCTCTATCCACCTCCTGACTCTGAATTCAGCGATTCAATCGTCGCCGGTTCCTCGATACAGGCAATCGGAAGGCTCCGTCCCATTTCATTGAAAGACGCATCATCAAACGGATTCCTTTCCTATCTAGCAAACTCAGGCGTCGCCTTCCAATTCGACCGAGGTATCATCCTCTCCACCCAAGAGCAAACCAACCACTGGAACAGCCGATTTAGCAGTATCCTAAGTTGGGCCAACGATTCACTCAGCTACGGAGTCGACTCCGACTCGCCTTACACGCATGCCTACACGGCGATGCTGCTCGGCATAAAAAGCGAACTCGACGACGATCAAAAAACGCTCTTCTTGCAAAGCGGAGCCCTTCACATTTTTGCCATAAGCGGACTCCACATCGGAGTAATTGCTGCCTGCGGACACGCGCTCTTTCTATTGCTCCGAATCCCCAAGGCCTGGATACCTATTCCCAACATACTCCTAATCGGACTGTTCGTCCTTTCGACCGGCGGGGCCCCTTCCGCCTGGCGAGCTCTTTTAATGATCGCCTGCCTTTACCTCTGCTTAGCTACAAAGCGACAATCCGCTTCGCTAAACGCGCTCGTTCTGTCCGCATTGATCTGCCTACTCATTAACCCGCTTCAACTTTTCCTAGCAGGCTTCCAGATGTCCTACGCAACCGTATCGGCCATCCTCCTCTACGGAGTCCCCCTAGCCGAACAACTCAACGAGCATTGGAACCCCTTCGAATCGCTCCCCCGCAAAGCATGGGCATTGACCCACAAAAGCATCCACAATGCGGGGCGATTTCTCATCGGCAGTTTCGCCATCAGTCTTTCAGCTTTTCTCGCTTCTAGCGCCCTCAGTATTATCTATTTCAATACTCTTCCACTAATCGGAATTCTGGCGAATATAATCCTACTCCCTCTAGCGTCGCTCGTCATCATATCCGGATTCATATCGCTCGCATTCGCAAGCATTGGGCTCACTCACATCGTCTCCCTATTCAATCACGCCGCTCAAGTTGTCCTCTGGATCATGCACGCCCTACTGAGTAAGCTTGGGGCAATCAAAGGCTCCCATCTCACATTCTCCGAGCCACCCGCATTGATTCTATACCTATTTCTCTCAATTCTACTAGTTGGCATGCTCCTCGGATACAACCGCAACTGGGATCTCCCAAAACCCTACCTCTGGGCTCTCCCGGTCGTCTACTCTGGGCTCTGCATAACCGTAGCGTTCTTATGACAACAACTCAGCTATTCGAAAGATGGAATTGAATTCATTTCCATTGATGCCAAGCGAAAACCAACATAGACACCTTCCCTTATGAAATCTGCATACGAACTCGCCATGGAGCGTTTCAAAGACGACGGAGACGACACTCCCATTTCCGAAGAAACGAAAAAAGCTCTCGCTGCCGTTGACGAAAAATTCAAGGCTAAGATAGCCGAACGGGAGATCTTCCTTTCCCAGCAACTGCAAAGCGCTTTATCCAAAGGCGAAATGCACGAGGCCGAAGCGGTCCGTACTCAAATCTCTAGCGAGAAAACACGCTTAGAAGAAGATCGCGAATTCGCCAAAGACAAAATCCGAAAAGCGAAGTAAAGAGTTACGGCTCAACTTGATGATTTTTTGCCCACGACGTAACGGAGTGTAGATGGCGTAGCAATGGCGCGAATCCTCACGAATAGTTTAATAGAAAATTAGAAATTGATTCGTGTGGATTCGTGTAATTCGTGGGAACCCTCTCAGCCCCTACTCTTCTTCCGAGCCGGCTTTTTGAACATCGAAGCCCTTGGTTTGGCTTCGGCGAACCTTCGCTTCCTTGTTGATGTCGGCTTGGCTCACTTTATCTTTCTTCGTTTTCTTCACTTCGACTTTTGCCCCAGCCCGTTTGACGAGCTCTATCGTCAGAGCATTCCGATAGGCTTTTTCGAAGGCCTCCGACGAAGTGACGACCTGTTTTAAGATGGTCGATGTTCGCTTCGACTCGCTATCGACAATCCGTGCTTCCTTCCCATTCGACAAACTCATCGTCTCGCCAGCCGATATCGATGAAACCGGAAAACGCGCGTCGTTGCGCAATAGCTTGTTATCCAGTTTCTTGGTCTCAAAACGCTTATTCTGAAACTTCGTAACGATCTTAACCTCCTGTTTATGAGGTTGGATAAGCTTCGTTTTCTTCTTTTTAGAAGCGTCAACGTTCAAGTTCGCCGCGTACCCAACAGGCACCAACGCAACTAAAACTAATATTAGGATCGCTCGATACATAAAAACGGTACGGTGGAAACTATGTTCCGCGAACGCTTAAGACAATGCTAAACAGTAGGGCCGGAGCTTGCGCCGTGCCGCGTTTTTAAATCCCTTAACTCCGCGGCTCGGCGTAAGCGCCGGCCCTACGGAAAATCGTTCAACCAGCCAGCCAGCTTCCCAGCGGGCTTTGGTAAAATCCAAGAACAATCGTCCCCACCACTGCTACCAATATCGCGAGCTTACCGAGGAGTTGTAGCGACTCCCCAGGAACCGGTTCTTCTGGGGTTTCTTCGTCTTCATCTTGATAGCGCCAAACCTCGAAGAAAGCGGCTTTGATGATGCCAAAGTAATAGTAGATCGACACGACCACGCCGATTACTGCGACGCCCAAAAGTCCGTAAAGCTCGGCCTTAAAGGCTGCGACAAAGATCAAAAGCTTACCTATAAAACCTGCCAATGGCGGTATGCCCGCGAGCGATCCGATCCCAACTGCCAATGCCAAACCAAGGAATCCGTTGCGCTTCGCAAGATCGCCCAAGTCATCAAGCGTCAGTTCGGAATCATCTTCTTTACCCAGGTGGGCCAACACCGAAAAGACTGCAGCGGACGCCAAGAGATAAGCGAAAAGATAGAACAAGATCGCATTGGTTGCCCAATCGACTTTCTCCGCAGCAATGACCCCTATTAAGAGGAAACCTGCGTGCGATACCCCCGAAAGTCCGATCAATCGCTTTACATTGCGTTGCGTCAGTGCGGCGAAATTTCCAAAGAGAATCGTCAGCGCAGCCAATACGCTCAACAAGGGATACAGCCACTCGCTCAACGGCGAGAAAACCGTCGTCAGGTTTAGCAGCATCGCAAATCCAGCTCCCTTCGAAGCGATCGCAAGCAATGCAGTCGTCGGTATCGGAGCGCCTTGATAGACATCCGGAATCCAGATCTGAAACGGAAATACGCCGATCTTAAACGCAATTCCCGAGATCACGAGCAGCATGCCCAATAGTCCGAGCATATCACTTGGATTTGCCGCCAAGAAATTCTGTAGATTGCCGAAATTCAATGGATCCGCGCTACCGCCAGCCAATGCCATGTTGCTGCCAGCTCCGTAAAGCAAGACGATGCCAAAAAGCAAAATCGAAGAGCTCAAGGCTCCCATGATCAGGTACTTCAAACCCGCTTCCAGGGAAACCGCCTTGTCGCGGAAATAGCTAACCAAAATATAGAAGCCCACCGTCGCTGTTTCCAGGGCCACAAACAGCATCACGAAATGGTTCGCTTGAGCTAAAAGCATCAACGCTCCGGTAATCACGAGCAATATATGGAAATACTCCACTTGCGGCAGGGTCTTCTTTTCCAAGCTAACCATTCCCAGATAGCTCACGAAAATCGATGTACCCAAGAAAAACGCTCGAAACAACTGACCCGTCTCGCTAAACGAAAGCATTCCTCCGAAAGCCTCCCCCGTATAACCCAAGCCAGAGGAACCGGCGGTAAGCATCACACCCAAGATGATCAGCTGACCCAGGATCGCGAGGCGCGGGATCAACCCGTGAGCGACTTTGGGAAGGATCACCTCCATGGCGAGCAGCGCTAGAGCAAGTATGCCCAAAGCCAGTTCAGGAGCGATGGCTCCCCAAACATTGGTTTCAGCGATTTTTTGAAAATATTCCGTGGACATGATGTATCCGTAATTAGGTTTAAACTACTGCTCGGTCTGGGCGTATACCGCTTCTTTCGCTAGCGAATCGTTGAGCGACTCCGTGACGGTCTTCGGAAAGAATCCGATGAAAAACATTACAATAATAAGAATCAAAGCCGGTACTCGTTCCGCCCAAGTCATATCGCTTACCGCGAATTCCTTTTGAGATTCCACAAACTCCTCCGATTCCTCGCCGAAGAATACATTCGCGATCGCTCGCAGTCCATAGATCGCGGAAATAACGATTCCCGCCACCGCTGCATAAATCAGCCAGCTCTTGAATTGGTAGATTGCGATGAAGATCGATAGCTCAGCCCAGAAATTTGCCAAGCCGGGTCCCGGCAATGCAATACTCGCCATCATCGCGCAAACGAAGAATGCCGACAGCACTGGAGCTTTTTTGGAAAGCCCGCCCATCTCGTCCATCTCGAACGTTTGCGTCCGGTGATGAATCATCGTCGAAAGCATGAAAAGCAAGGCAACGGTCAATCCGTGAGCAACCATCATGAAAACGACACCGCCCACTCCTAACACGCTCATAGCCGCAATACCGAGAAACGCGTATCCCATGTGCATGACCGAACTGTATCCAATCATTTGCTTCAAATCGCGCTGGGCCATCGTGATTAGACCGATGATCAAAATATTGCCCAATGCGAGCCACACAATCCAACTCTCCCATTGCTTAAGTCCATCCGGCAGCAGCGGAACTGCGACTTGAATCAAGCCATACAGACCAAATTTTTTCAACACGCCCGCATGCAGCATAGCCGCAGAGCTTGGAGCCGCTCCATATCCGAGAGGCGCCCACGTGTGCAGCGGCCAAAGCGAAACTAAAATCCCGAAACCGAACAGCAATAACCCGAACGCGTAATCCTGAACCGACTCCGCCAATGGAGCCTCCGCCAAGTGCGCTTTCAACGTAATAAGATCGAATGAGTCCGCCCCGCTCTTAACGTAGATCGCGATCAATCCCACCAAGGACAACATCGCTCCCAACGTAAGGTAGATCGTCATCTTCATTGCCGCATAGTTGCGATCCCGACCTCCCCAGATGCCCACCATGATGAAGGTGGGAATGAGCGCTAGCTCGTGGAAGAAGTAGAAGAAGAACAGATCGATCGAAGCGAACACGCCCATCAATCCACCTTGCATGATCAACAGGCAGAAGAGGTAGCGCGGAAGGTTTTCCGCCTTCGACTGAGCCGCAAACAAACCAGCAGCAAGCCCGACGACCGATGCCATCACAAACAAAGGCAAGCCAATGCCATTGAGCCCCAGATGCAAACTGACCCCAATGATACTCAAACCTGTATCCATTTTACTGACGAATGCATAGTCGCCAGCGATAGCTGGATCATAGAAGCCCCAGAGAAAAAGCGCGAAGATCGCGGGTAGCGCAAAACCGGTCACGCTAACGATCTGAACGGCAGGCCGACCCCACTTCCCGACGTATAAGGTCAGAAAAGCCGCGATAATCGGGACTGCTATAGATAATTGAACTAGAGAAGCAAAATCGTTCATTCGAATAACGCTTTAAAAAATTCCAACTGCCAAGGCCCAAAACAAAGCCAAGCCTCCAATAAACCAATACACGTAAGCGTGGATGCTTCCCACGTGCAGGGCCTTTAAACCAATACCGATCAATCCGGCGAATCCCGCTGTGCCACGAATAATCAAACCCGACAAAGCGATTTGCTCAGTAAAGTGAAGCGTCGTCGCTACCCTCTGCTGAACCTTTGCCACATACCAATCGTAAACATGATCGAAATAAAACTTCTCAGCGAGGATCGTGTGCAAAGGCTTAAACGTCTGCTCAAGCCGATCCTCCTTGGCACCCGCGCCGTAGAAGAAATACGAAACTACGTAACCCGCGAACACTGCTACCAAACTGGCGATCAAGATGGTCGTATGACCCGCGGAGTCAGGATGAGGGATGCCACCAATCACGCCGCTCACAACTTCCGGATACAAACTTGCGTAACCGCCGACAATAGACAATACCGCCAACAGGATGAGTGGAACGGTCATCGTTAATCCATTCTCACGAGCATGATCCGCATTGTCCGATTTCGGAGCCCCCAAGAATGTAATGAGCCAGAGACGCGTCATGTACAAGGCCGTTAGAAACGCGCCGAAAACCAACAAGTAAAACGCAGCTTTATTCGATTCGAGCGCTACCGCAAGAATTGCATCCTTAGAAAAGAATCCCGCAAGCAACGGAAATCCGGTCAGCGCTGCGACACCAATAGTGAACGTAATAAACGTGACCGGCATCTTAGACTTCAATCCGCCCATCTTGAATATATCCTGCTCGTGATGGCAGGCGTGAATAATGGAGCCTGAACCAAGGAATAGCAAAGCCTTGAAAAACGCGTGTGTGGTCAGATGAAACATCGCCGCTGCAACGCCTCCCGTAACGACGGATTGTCCCATGTGACCATGCGCATCGCCATGACCCTTAAACGCCGCCAAACTTCCCAGTCCGAAAGCCGCTACCATGTAGCCCAGTTGCGAAACCGTTGAGTAAGCGAGGATCTTCTTGATATCTCGTTGAGCAACTGCTGTGAAACCAGCAAAGAGCGCCGTCGCAACCCCCACCCAGGCGATCACCGTCAAGGCGTCGACTGTCATGAGAAAACCAGTACGGCACAAAAGAAATACTCCAGCAGCAACCATGGTCGCCGCGTGGATCAAAGCCGACACTGGAGTTGGTCCTTCCATCGCATCAGGAAGCCAAACGTGCAACGGAAGCTGACCCGACTTACCCACCGTTCCGCAGAATAACAAAAGCCCGATCGTCGTAACGCCTGCAGCTTCGAGCAACGAAGCATCCGCTCCGAACGTATCTGACAGAGCAGACAAATTCAAAGTGCCGAACATCGAGAACACCATAATGATTCCGATCAAGAAACCGAAGTCACCAACGCGATTCACGATAAACGCTTTCTTGGAAGCCGCTGCCGCGCTCGGTTTGTCGAGATAAAACCCGATCAGCATATAGGAGCTGAAACCGACAAGCTCCCAGAAAATAAAGAGCGTTATCAAGCTGCTCGCCATCACGAGGCCCAACATCGAAAACATGAAGATCGACAAGCCTCCAAAGAAGCGAGCCTTGTTCGGATCGTCCTTCATGTATCCAAGACTGAACACATGCACGAGGAAGCCGACAAACGCCACGACGAAGAGCATAAGCTTCGCCAAGTCGTTGATCAAAAACCCGAAGCTGACATTAAGCGTACCGATTTCGATCCAATTCACATTGTATTCGAAATTCTCTACTTTGAAAATGATGTGCCCTGCGACCGCGAGAATCAAGGCTGCCGCCCCAACTGAAACGCCGGAGGCGAAAGCTCCGCTACGACGAAAGAAGAAGGCGATCGCGATCGCGGAAAGAAGCGGAATGGCCAACAAGCCGTAAGCGTATAATTGTGATTCCATTCGTTACCTAATTATTGAGGGCATTAAGTTCCTCGACCTCTACGGTCTGCCGTTTGCGGAAAAGCGCCACGATGATCGCCAAGCCTACCGCAACCTCCGCTGCTGCCACGGTTATCGTGAAAAAGACAAACACGTTGCCTCCCATTCCGCCATGGTAACGGGAAAACGCGATCAGCGCCAAATTGGCCGCGTTGAGCATCAGCTCGAGGCACATGTATATGACCAGCGTGTTCTTGCGCAACAGCACTCCGAAGAAGCCGATTGCGAATAAGAGGCTGCTCACCCCGATGAAATGTTCCAATCCGATCATCTCTATTAATGGAAGAAGTAAGAATTTTGATTTAAGAAGTTCATGCCCAGCGCTCCGTCTCTACTGTGTATTGGTTTTCTTGCTCAGGGCTATAACGCCTACCATCGAGATCAAGAGGAGGAAACCCGTCACCTGCATAGGCAAGAGATAGGTAGTGAAAAGTTCGTATCCAAAGTTCTTTAAATTCACGCCTTCCGCCACAGGCAGATTAGCCGTTTTCGTTTTAATCGACTCGGCGGAATTAATCGCCACCACGCCAATGACCATAATGCCGAACCCGATAAGGCTCGCCGCCCAAGTATAAATACTCGTCTTTCGAGCAGCCGACTCTTTCACGTCGAGCAGCATGATGATGAACAAAAAGAGCACCATAACCGCGCCTGCATAAACCAGTACTTGGACCACGGCCAAAAAGTAGGCTTCGAGCAATACGAACAAAGCCGCCATACTCATAAACGTACCGATCAGACACATCGCCCCGTTCACCGTGTTGCGACTGAACACCACGCCAAATGCGCAAGCCAAGGCCAGTATCGAAAATATATAGAAGAAAATGTCCGTCATGCTAAAAGAACTTCCTAAATCTTAATTTCTAAAACCAAATTGTTTCAGTGCCCGCTTCCCTTAGCGGCTGCTTCCTGCTTCTTTTTCCACTTGAAGTGCAGATCGGGCAAAGTGCCTCCGAGCTCGTAGAGCTTCTCCTTGTCGTTGACCATCTCGGACCGTGAGTATCCGGAAAGCGAATAATCGTTTTGCAACCAAATCGCTTCCTCCGGGCAAACCTCCTGACACAGGCCGCAGTAAATACAGCGAAGCATGTCGATATCGAATTCCTGTGGACCTTTCTCCACGTGAGCGAATTCACTATCTTCCGAGATCGCCCCGGGCTTGATCCGAATAGCCTTCGGAGGACAAACGAATTCGCAAAGCTGACAAGACACGCACTTCTCGCGCCCTTCCGGATCTTTCACCAATGTCGGCACGCCGCGATAGCCTTCGGGAATCGTCGGACGTTGCTCCGGGTACTCGAGAGTCACGGGTTTCCCCCAAAGTCTCCTGAATGTAGTGGCAAGCCCTCGCGCGATTTCCGGAAGATAAATTCTCTCCAGGAAGTTCAGCGGCTTTCTCTTAATTACGATGGACATGGCAGATAAATTGAAAGTTCTCTACTAAAGGCTGGTATCCAAATAATAGATTATGAAGACATACGCGATCAGGTTCGCGATCGAAAGCGGCAAGAGGATCTTCCAGCCAAGCTTCATCACTTGGTCGTAGCGGAAGCGCGGCAATGTCCAGCGGATCCACATGAAGAAAAACATCAAACCGCACATTTTGCCTAGGAAGATCGCAACGGAAAGCGCCGCTCCGATGTAACCAGCGCCCCAACCGAGCATATCGATAGTGACGAACGGCAACGGATTCCAGCTGCCCAAAAACAGCAAAGTGAATACGCAGGAACCGATAACCATGTGAGCGTACTCACCCACGAAAAAGAGACCGAATTTGAAAGAGCTGTACTCCGTATGGAATCCGCTCACCAACTCCGTCTCCGACTCCGCCATATCAAATGGCAGGCGATTCGTTTCCGCGAATAAGCAGACCAGAAAGATAATCGCCGACAAAGGCATCCACATCGCAAACCAAAATCCATTTTGAGCTTGAGCGATATCGAAAAGATTCATCGTTCCCTCTAACCCGGGGTTATTCACCCACATGAGAATTGGCAGGATCGAAACACCCATCGCCAATTCGTAGGAAATCATCTGCGCCGATGCGCGAATGCCACCGAGAAATGGATACTTCGAATTGGAAGACCAACCCGCAAGCACGATGCCGTAAACGCTGAGCGAAGAAATCGCGAAAAGGAAAAGCAATCCCACATTTACGTTCGCCAATACCAAAGGCACAACCTCGCCCGCATCCGTTACAATACGCCCAAATGGAACCACCACTACCGTCGTCAATGCCGGCACCAGCGAAATGACCGGAGCCATTATGAAATAGAACTTATTAACGTGGCCCGGTACGACGTCCTCCTTGAAGAGAAATTTCAATCCATCCGGTATAGGTTGGAATACACCGAGACGCGTCAGAAACGGACCGAGAACCGGAATCGAGCCAATCAAAGGCAGGGAGGTTCGATTGGGGCCGACACGACCTTGAATCCAACTGGAGATTTTTCGTTCCGCCAGAACAGCATAGGAACAAAGCCCCATGATCACGCTCACTACGATAGCGGCATAAACGAATTTTAGAATAATGAAATTGATATCCATGATTCGCGCTACTCGGCTGCTGCCACCTCCCGCTTGGGTTCAAAATGAAGAGATTCGCCTTCTCGGAAAGGCAGGTTTTCAAAAGCGCTACCATCGAGCAATTGCCCCTGATCCGACAAAGACTTAAAAGAGACTCCCGCCAGTGGCGTTCCTCCCACTCGGAGCTGTTTCCAAACGGAACCAACCGTTGATGGGAAAGAGTCCTCGGAAATATTCGCCTGAATCGACGCCAATGCATAAAGATCCTCGATCGCGCCGCCCGGTCCCGGAATAACACGATGGAATTTCTGAATACGAAATTGTTGATTGATCACCGTGCCGGACTTTTCGAACTGAGTCAGTCCCGCAAGCAACGCCGAAGCCTTGCCGCTTGTCGCATTTTTATGGGCTCCTAAGTAAACGATCGTTATTTTTTTGAGCTGCGCTTCAGAAAGTCCCGCCGCGACGAGATCTTCCTTTACGACCAAAATCGTAGAGACTTCCCCGCTGTCGATTTTCGACCCAAGGTCACCTAATTCCTCCTCAGGCAAACGATCAATCAAACCGGTCATCAAAGCTCCGCGAACGTTCGGATTTCGGTCAGTCGACATCAAAATGCCATCGCTTTCACCGTAGCGAGCTACGAGGTAAACCCCTTTCGCTTCCACGCTTTTCGCAATCGCCTTCAAAGCAAACTGCTCTTCCACGCTACAAAGACCTGAGCCAACCACTGCAACGCCTTGAGCGCTTTTCAAAAGTTCGCTGGCCTTGGCAATCGCATCTTGAGCAGATGCTTCAGCGCCATCGATCGAGCAATTCGTCAAACGATCCTCAGATTCGACAAGCTTATACAAATCACGACCCGAATCGGTCATCCACGTATCGTTCACTTCGTCGTTACGGCGTGGCTTGATACGATAGATTTTACCCTCGCGAGCCGACACCACAGTGTTAGCCCCAACGCTGGTTTCAAAATCGATGCTGTTCGAATCCTTCAAGAACCAGACGCGCATCTTAAAACGGAAATCGGTACTGGTCAGCGCTCCAACCGGACAAATATCTACTGTATTCAACGAATAATTATTCGCGAGCTCTTTTCCCGGGAAACAGGTCAACGTGGTATAACTTCCTCGATCCGTAAATCCTAGCACGTCATCCTTAGCGATCTCTTCGGAAAAGCGAACGCAACGCGAACAGAGTACGCAACGCTCATCATCAAGCGTCACTCTTGGCCCAAGACGCGTACGCTTAGGCTTAACATTCTTTTCCTCAATGAAACGACTGTAACCACGTCCGTGAGTCGAAGAGAATTCTTGAAGCGTACACTCGCCTGCTTGGTCGCAAATAGGACAATCCAGCGGGTGATTAACGAGAAGGAATTCCGTGACGGCTTCGCGGGACTCGAGAGCCTTCGGCGAATCCGTTTTGATATGGATACCCGGGGATGCCTTGGTACCGCAACCGATGGCCGGACCTGGCATCCACATAATCTTCGGCGTGCCATCTTCATTGAGCATCGCCTCGCCCGTCGTGCGATCGCGTCCCGGCATCCCGAGCTCGACCAAACACATGCGGCAATTACCCGCGATGGAAAGCTTCGGGTGATAGCAGTAGTGCGGGATCTCCTTGCCCAGCATCGCCGCGGCTTCGACCATATTCGTACCCGGCGCCACTTCTAGATCGTGACCGTCGATGTTGACCGTTATCAAATTCTTTTTCTCTTCCATTAGGAGCCCATTAAAAAATTAGCTGTCATCGCAATCGTCATCCTAGTGATTACAGGCCAGTTCCTTCGCTGCAGTGCGGTCCACATCCGATTTGCTATGCCTTTCGGCAAACTCACGGAATTCCTCTTCGAACTTCTTAATGTAGCTTTGCACAGGCCAAGCTACTGCAAAGCCAAAAGCGCAAATCGTGCGGCCTTCGATCTGATCGGCAACCGACTTCATCAAGTCGACATCTTCCGGCCGTGATTCGCCATGCACCATTCGCGTTGTGATCTTCTTCAACCAAAGCGAACCTTCGCGACACGGTGTGCACTGACCGCAACTTTCGTGCGAATAAAACGTCATCAAATTCGCCAAGGCCACCGGGATATCGATCGAATCATCTAGAACCATCATACCGCCCGAGCCGGACATAGATCCAGCCGCTGCGATACCATCGTAATCGAGAGGGATATCTTCGATGCCCCAATCGTAATCGGTACCGTCACGATTCTTGCCCGTAAAACGTTCGCCGTTTTTGAGAATTTTCATGGACGAGCCGCCAGGAATGACCGCCTTGATCGTGCGGCCATCTTTCGGCCCACCGCAAATATCGTAAATGAGTTCGCCCAAAGTGATGCCCGCGACTTCGTAGTAACCCGGACGCTTAACTCCGCCAGAAACACACCAAATTCGCGTACCCGTATTATTAGCACGTCCGATATTCGCAAACGCATCCGCGCCCATTTCCAAGATATGCTTCACATTGCAAAGCGTCTCTACGTTATTCACGATCGTCGGGCACATATAAAGCCCCAAAACCGCTGGAAAGTATGGAGGCTTAATGCGTGGATTCGCACGCTTGCCTTCGAGTGATTCGATCAATCCCGTTTCTTCGCCGCAAATATAAGCCGCCGCGCCACGGTGAACCACGATATCGCAACTGTATCCGGATCCCAATACATCGTCGCCGACGAAATTCTTTTCTTTCGCTTCCCTGATCGCCTGATCGAGCGCTTCCGCGCCCTTGGGCATTTCCTCG
>Ga0115000_10001601_pt1 | contig 19882 bp, 10 predicted proteins | sample ArcticOcean_MG_C_6_FD_89690 | JGI IMG/M metagenome (GOLD analysis project Ga0115000, IMG submission 89690) | Marine microbial communities from western Arctic Ocean - ArcticOcean_MG_CB8_128 | ecosystem: Environmental > Aquatic > Marine > Oceanic | place: Arctic Ocean: Canada Basin | collected... | reverse complement strand
TTGCAGTAGTTGCAGTAGTTGCAGCAGTTAAAGTAGTCCCTGTTGTCGATCGCGTCTGCAGATTGTTCATGTTGTGTCTCCAATTGAAAATGCTTCGATGTATTTTTTTTCCTTCCTAAGTGGCATTCAATCGGTTTGCTTGACCTTTTGTTGTGATGAAAGTCACGCTTGCACAGTATGCGTTCGAGTATTTTCAATAGACGTGAACTAGATCACGCTGAGCCGACGTAGGTGCGCGTCTTCGGCTTTCCTGCCGATAAAAAGTGATCTCTTTTTGCCATGCCGATGCAAACGATATGCATTTTTGAAAAGTCCATAAAAAAAAGTTAATAATTTCTTAATATGCTAAAGAGATACGGTGTTGCGAGATAACCAACTGTGTTAGATTCATTGTCTTGAAAGCCATGAACAAAGGGCCCTAAGTTTTCCCGCAAGACTGGGCAATTTAGACGGGGCGGTTCATAATGTTTTGCCATAAAAAGCAAGATGGCAGGCTAGTCAAAAATAAAACTAAATACCGATTCGTATTTGGAGGTTGGTTTGTACGATATCGTCGTCATTGGTGCCGGGCCGGGAGGTCTTAGTGCAGCCGCACGTTGTGCTGAGCTGGAAGTCTCGCACGCGCTGCTTGAAAGCTCTCCGAAAATAGCCAATACCATCCAGAAATACCAAAAAGGCAAACATGTCATGGCAGAGCCTGGCATTTTACCCTTACGTTCGCCCGTTGATTTTGCCGCGGGTAAACGTGAAGAAATTCTTGATGCTTGGGAAACAGGTATCGCTCATCATAAAGTTAATATTCAGTATGGCGCTGAAGCCAAATCGATTACCGGTGAAGTTGGCAATTTTAGCATTGGTTTGGTTAATGGTGAGGTAGTTCAAGCCAAGCACATTATTCTTGGTATCGGTATGCAAGGTAACCCTCGCCAATTGGGCGTGCCCGGTGATCAATCAGACTTTATCCAGTATCAGTTAGATGACCCTGATGAATATCATGATGAAAATATAGCGGTTATTGGTGCTGGTGATGCAGCCATTGAGAATGCCATCGCTTTAGCAAAACATAATAATGTCTATATTGTTAATCGAAAAGATGAATTCGCACGTGCAAAAGAAGGCAACTTAAATTTAATACTAGCGGCTATTGATTCTGAAGAAATTGGGGCTTTTTACAGCAGCTCCCCCACCGAAGTGGAAATACTGGAAGGTGAAAAATTCCGCGGTAATCTAGTCCTCAGTACGAATGTTGGTATAGAAAAGCTCCCTGTGCACCGAGTAATCGGTCGATTAGGCGCCATTCCTCCTCGGGGCCTAGTGGAATCTTTTGGAATTGAATTTCCTAGTAAAGATATGTCGGCCATTCCTGCCTTGACCAGCCAATACGAGTCCAATGTGACAGGAATATATGTCATTGGCGCACTTGGTGGGTATCCGCTCATCAAACAAGCGATGAATCAGGGCTATGAGGTCGTTGAATACATTTTAGGCCATGATGTTAAACCGGCGGATCATGGTTTAATCGAGGATAAATTTAAAGCGCTTCCTTATGACAACATGGAAGTGGATGACGTATTAACGATGATGCAGGAGCGTATCCCGATATTCTCCTCGGTCAACGCTTTGTTGTTTCGTGAATTGATTCTCGATAGTACGGTGCATGTATTTAACGAGGGAGATGTGGTGTTTGAAAGAGACGACTACACAAACTCTTTCTATACCGTCCTTGAAGGTGGCATTAAGACAGTCATCACTGAAGATCTGATTATCTCGTCGGCTGTTGGTGCGTTTACGGGTGAAGGTAGCTTGTTATCTGGTCGTCGTCGCTCAGCAACTGTGCTTGCTGGCGATCAATGTATACTGATAGAAACGCCACGTCGCACCATGCTAAAACTTATTGCTTCTATTGAATCAGTAAAACGTGTGCTTGACGAAACGTTCATTGTTCGACAGATCCAAACAAAATTTGCGCCTAACACGGATATCAAAGAACTGGAGCCGATAGCTTCCAAAGCTGTGATCAACAGTTATACCCCTGGCCAAGTCATCATGAAAGAAGGTGATGAAGGGGATACATTCCACCTCATTAGAAGCGGTTCAGTAACCGTTTCAAATGAAGTTAATGGAAAAGAGCTAATTCGCACCTATCTTCCGGCTGGCGCAGACATTGGCGAAATGGCGCTCTTAGGTGATACGACACGTTCTGCAACGATTAAGGCAACAGTAAAGACTGAGACCGTATCGATTGATAAAGAAGCCTTCGAAATGCTTCTGTCTCGTTCCCCCGGTTTACGCGAGGAATTACAGGAAAAAACCAAAAAGCGGTATCAAGAAAACGTTAAATTACAAGGGGACGATGACTCAGACGGCCTACTTTCATTCCTAATGGCTCAAGGTCTCGGTGAGGCAACCAGCGCGCTGATGATTGATGAAGACCTCTGTGTTGGGTGTGATCTTTGTGAACAAGCCTGTGCGGCAACTCATGATGGCACGTCTAGGATGAACAGAAGCGCTGGGCCGACACATGCACATATTCACGTCCCCACATCTTGTCGCCATTGTGAGAGTCCGCACTGTATGAAAGATTGCCCGCCAAATGCGATTCAACGCATGGGTGGCGGCGGAGAAGTGGTCATCGGCGATAATTGTATTGGCTGCGGTAACTGCAAGCAAAATTGTCCCTATGGTGTGATTGAAATGGCATACCAAACAAAAGCGACGAGTAGCTTCTGGCAGTGGATGTTGTTTGGCATTGGGCTTGCGCCGGGCAAAGGCGAAGTTTTGTCCCACGGTGCTCCGAACGAAATAAAGAAAGCGGTTAAGTGTGACTTATGTATTGAACAAAATCATGGGCCAGCGTGTGTTAGGGCATGTCCAACCGGCGCTGCAATGCGTTTAAATCCAGTAGACTTCGCTAAGCTGGCATGAAAATGAAAATGACAATGCGAAAAAGAGTTAAGGAATAAGATGTCTACTTCATTCGTATCTCACCAAGGAGGTCGATACTTTTGGGTCTCGCTGGCTTTTATGGTTCTCTGCATCATTATCTATGCATGGCATGATCCAGTTCAATCGCCGAATGGTGGTACTTGGTATGGTTATACCCTTGGGACCATTGGTGCATTGATGATTCTATGGCTCCTTTATCTTGGCAAACGAAAACGAAATTTTGCCAACGGCTGGGGGACAACCAAGGGGTGGGTGAGTGCGCATGTTTATTTAGGGAGCTCTTTATTAGTTATCGCTACCTTGCATACAGGGTTTCAGTTCGGGTGGAACATCCACACTGTGGCATATGCACTCATGTGTTTGGTGATCTTTAGTGGTTTTTTTGGTGTCTATGCCTATGTGGTTTATCCCAGTGCAAGAAACAAAGTTAAGAAAAGTAGAACCCGCGATGACATATTTGAGCAAATTCAGGGTATCGACCAACAGTTGAAGAAATTAGTCAGTGATTTACCAGAAGAAATTGGTGCCATGGTAAACAGCGCCATTGATAGGACTGAATTTGGCGGTGGATTCCTGGATCAACTACTTGGTAGAGATAAATCAAAAGTTATGATTGACGGAATTATAGTCAACAATAACAATCAGGATGCGGTCGTAGAAAACCTCGTTCAAAAGCTCACGCTTGCCAGAGGGCAAGAAACGAAAAATTTAGCCAGTTTGGTTAAAGAATATGGCGTTAGGCAGAAATTGTTAGGAGTTATTCGCACAGACATACGACTCAGTGCGATTCAGGAAATATGGTTATCGTTTCATGTGCCCATCTCTTTTGGGCTTATTGCGGCTTTAGCAGCTCATATTGCATCTGTTTTTATTTATTGGTAGTTAAAAAAAGCTAAGGAAAACCGGTGCGCTTACTTATTCGCTACATGCAGTCACGTGACAAAGCTCAACATGAGTTTGATGGCAATGTCATTACTATCGGTCGAGGGACCGACCAAACTATTCAGATTGCAGACATGTCTCTGCCCCTTTTACATTCAAAAATTACAAGCTCAGGTAGAGATTTAATCCTGACAGTCACTGATGGAAAAAGCTTTGCTGTCAATGGTCAAACGGCTAAGAAGCAATCCCTGATTGATGGCGATGTTGTAGAAATTTCTGGTCACAAGCTTAAAATATCAGCAGGCGAGAATGGTTTTGACTATTTGATCGACGTTGAACTGGATTCAGATCAGATAACTGAACTCAAAAGTAGATTTCCTGCTGGTTTAAAACAAATCAAGGCGCCTCGCCGTCAATTTACTTGGGCACTCTTTCTTTTATTGCTTGGCATTGGCTTAGTGATTCCAGCTGTTGGTTTGTATGTTGGCATGGATAAAATCCGTGACATTCCCTTAGTGCCTGACGACGGAGTATGGCTCACGGGTGAGCTTCATCAAACTCATGCATTCATGGAGGATGATTGTACCCTTTGTCACACGGAGGCATTCACCCAGACGAAGGATGAAGATTGTCTCGCTTGTCATCAGTCAGTGAACCATCACTTTGATACTGAAATATTTGGTACCGATTATGAGATCGGCAATGATTGTGCCGATTGTCACAAAGAACATAGCGCAACTGACAGTATTACGCGCACAGATCAGGCTGGCTGCACGAGTTGCCACAGTGATATGGATAAGGCAGGTTTCGACTCTGAACTTAGACCTGCGACCGATTTTCTTGATGATCATCCGTCATTTATGTTGAGTATGCACGAGTGGGAAGCATCGGAGGGTTGGCAAAACACGCGAGTGGCTCTCTCGACAGATGGGATACAAGAAAACAGCAACCTTATTTTTCCTCATGATGTTCACATGTCTGAGGAAGGTATTGATGGAATGCAGGGTGTTGAAATTCTGAGCTGCTCTGACTGTCACGAGCCCGAGAAGGGCGGTATGCAAATGAAAGCTGTGACGATGGAGCAACATTGTTCTGACTGTCACCAACTGACGTTTGATCTAGATCGACCTGATAGGGTCGTGCCTCACGGTTCCCCGCCGGACTTAATGCGCACTTTACGCGAATACTACGCCTATCAGTTCTTGAATGGCGATAACGAAGCTGAAGCACCGAAACAGGCAGGTGGCATAGCGTCACCCAGTGTCCGAGAAGCAAGGCGGCCAGGACGGGTTGCTCGTCCGAAGGTCATATCTGACATGATTGTGAATGCCAATGCCGATAGTTCTGCGACGATGACCGAACAAGCCAACGCATATATCGATGCACGTGTCGCTCAAGCCGCCAGTAGTTTGTTTGAAAAGCAGACGTGCACCATCTGTCATGAGATTTCTAAGAGCGGTGATTCTGCTGTCCCTTGGGAAGTGAAGCCGGTTAAGTTAAATGAAGATTGGATGCCATTAGCTGAATTCTCGCACGGCAGCCATGAAAATATGCAGTGTAGTGGATGTCATGACGCGGTGAACTCGACTGAATCAAGTGATGTTTTAATGCCAGATATAACCTCCTGTCGTGATTGCCATGGTGGTGAAGATAGCACCAATTTACTTCAAAGCAATTGTGTCACGTGTCACGAATTCCATTTGGAAGATCAGCGTCCTATGGGTGCGTTAATTGAAACAGCAAATAGAGATTCGATTCAGAAACTGTTGGACCTAGACAGATCGACCGATGAGATGGTGAAAGAGGAATGAAAATATCGGTAGGTAAGCTTGGATTACTATTACTATCATGTACGTTTTTTCTCGCTTCCTGTGGCGGAGGAGGAGGCGGTGGAAGCACTGTTGCTGCCGAACAAAGTGCTGCGTCTAATACAGTCTCTACCCCTGCAGACCCTGTAACCTGCGGTGATAATTGTTTTCTGGCAGCGACAGATGTAGAGACAATCATCAGTCAAGCCGTTGCAGAAGCCTCGGCGAGAAATTTACCATCGACGATTGCTGTGGTTGACCGAGTTGGCAACGTATTGGGTGTTTTTGCTATGACTGGCGCGCCTGGGACAGTGACGATTACGTCGACCAACGATATTGGCTCACCGATTACAGGCGGGTTAGATGGCATCAGTAATGTTATCCCCTCGACAATGGCGGCAATTTCTAAAGCAATTACCGGCGCCTATTTGTCAACGCAGGAGAATGCTTTTACGACGAGGACAGCGAGCCAGATAATCCAGGAAAACTTCAACCCCGGCGAAGGTAATGTGCCTTCTGGGCCGCTCTTTGGTGTGCAGTTTAGTCAGTTGGCTTGCAGTGATTTTAGCCAACGAGATCAGGGTGGTGCGTCCTCTGTTGGTCCGCATCGAGCGCCATTAGGTTTGTCAGCTGATCCCGGCGGCTTGCCACTTTACATCGACGGTGTTGCAGTGGGTGGTGTGGGTGTTGTCGCCGATGGCATTTATGGCTTGGATAAAATCATCACAAATTTCGACACAGATTTCGATGAGTTGATCGCAACGTCTGCGACGCGAGGATATGCTGCGCCGCTTGATATTCGTGCTGATCAGATCACGATAGTCGGAAAAACTGCACGTTTTAGTGATTCGTTTGTGGATGAGTTACTGTCGTCGTTGAGTGATGCACAACCCATTGCCGACACAATAGCAGCGTCAGATGGTAACTACGTTAGCGTCATTGGTTACTATAATAGTGCCTCGCAGACGAAAGCGGGCACAACTTTTGGGCAACCCAATTCGGGTGTTCGACCGGCTGATGCCACGGTCTTTGTTGACTCTGATGGCGCCAGCCTTGATGCGTTCGTTTTTGTTGATCAGAGTAATGTTAATCGCTATCCAGCAACAGCCGCGGCTGATTCACCATCTGGTGATGCGCTAAACGCGCTGACGGCGAGTGAAGTGCAAATCATCTTGAACGAAGCGATTAATCTTGCCAACGAATCTAGAGCGCAAATTCGCGTTCCTGCAGGTACGCAGGCTCGTGTTACCGCGTCGGTGGTGGATACCAACGGCACAATCTTAGGTATGGGTCGAACACGAGACGGACCTGTCTTCGGTGCAGATGTTTCTTTGCAAAAAGCGCGAACGGCTACTTTCTTTTCTGGCACTGGACGGACTGATGGCCGTGCACCTGCAGAAATCCTTCGAGGCTTTCCGGATACGTTATACATAAATAGTGATCTAACGCTATTGGATACACCACGGCCAAGCTTCTCCAGATATGCGCTCGACGCGCAGCTGTTTCTAGGCGATGCTGACGCGCTCGAAAGTACCGGTGCGCCTGTTGCCTTTTCAGACAGAGCTGGCGGTAACCTTTCTCGGCCGCATTATCCTGATGGGCCGACAACAGGTCCGCCGGGTCCCTTTAGCAAACCTGAAGGCGAGTGGAGTGTTTTTAGTGTCGGTTTGCAGCTCGATTTAGTTTATAACTCGCTTATTCAGCATGTTGCTTTTGTGGCCGGAATAACGCCCGTTGATGTTGAACAAAACTGCGTTGGCAACACGGGTCTTGCGCAACCACCAGCTGTTCCGTTTCAAACGGTAGGGCAGGTACCTAATCTAGCTAACGGTATCCAAATTTTTCCCGGTAGTGTGCCCATTTATCGTGGTGAAGTTCTTGTCGGTGGTATCGGCGTTTCCGGCGATGGTGTTGACCAGGACGATATGATCTCTTTCCTTGGTTTGCATCGCGCTGGCTTGAGGCTGAACACGGGCATTCATAATGCACCACCTGAAATTCGTGCTGATACTCTTCAAATACCCGGACAGAGCTCGCGGCTACGTTACGTGAATTGTCCTCAAACTCCGTTCATTGATAATAACGATACCGAGGTGTGCAATGGTATCTAGATTCGTTGGGCTAATAAGAACTTCAGCTCTGGCGCTAGTCGCCGTTGGCGCGCTGGTAGAATCGGAGTTAACGGCCGCTGACGATGGTTTTGAGCCGGCCGACACCTATTGTGATTCAGGACAGCAGTCCAATAGACGCAGACCAGGCAGTGACTCTGGCAGCAATGGTCGTGTTGATAAATATAAATTACCCAAGTGTGAAACGATTTCTGATTTAGGTATAGAGCCTTGGTTTGACAAGGTTGACTTGGGCCCGCCCGTTCCTGACCGTTGGCGAATCGTCGAGGCTATCGGTATTGAGACCAATCTCTGGGACCCTTACAACGGACACAACCCGCTCAAAGGCGACATGCCTGTATGGGGTAATGATTGGTTTTACAGCGTCATCGCGATCAGTGACACGATTGTTGAGCCAAGACGTTTTCCAATCCCCGTCGGTACTGCGACGACTACAAGAAGCGGAAGCTTGGACACGATTGGTTCAGGTGAAACCCTTATTCTTGCTGAGAATTTGATTATCGAAAATGTATTTTATAAGGGCGACACAATCTATCGCCCACCGGATTGGGAGATACGTTTTACGCCTGTCTTTAATATCAATCAGGTGCATGCAGATGAGAAAGGTATTTTGAATGTAGACCCTGATAAAGGCGGTCGTTCAGGCAGGAAACGAACAGATTCGTTTGTTGGTATTCAAGCGTTGTTTGTTGATAAACATTTGCGCAATGTGTCGGACCGTTACGACTTTGACAGTCTTCGTGTTGGTATTCAGCCATTTTCATCTGACTTTCGTGGCTTTTTGTTTCAAGACTCGCAGCTGGGCGTGCGACTCTTTGGGACACGTGACAACAATATTTTTCAATACAATCTAGCTTGGTTTAGGCGTCTTGAGAAGGACACAAATAGTGGCCTGAATGACGTCACACAATCGATCAGAGATGACGATGTTTTTACTGCTAATCTATTTTGGCAAGACTTGTTTAAAAAAGGCTTCATCTCTCAGTTTTCAGTTACCCACAATAGAAATCGAGAAAAAGGTGAGATCGCATACGATAAGAACGGTTTTATTATCAGACCTTCCTCATTGTTTGAAGAACGTTTTGCTCGTGATTACGATGTAACCTATTTCGGTTATAGCGGCGACGGTCACATTGATCGACTCAATCTAACGACGTCTTTCTACTACGCTTATGGTGAACAAACGAGTGCGCGCTTTAAATCTGAAGAAGAAAAAATCGATGCCTATTTCTTCGCGATAGAAGGTTCAATGGACTTTGATTGGTTCCGTCCAAAGCTGTCGTTCTTATACGCATCGGGCGACGATGATCCGTTTGATGATGAGGCGAATGGTTTTGATGCGATATTTGAAAATCCTCAGTTTGCCGGCGCAGATACCAGCTTCATGATTCGTCAAAACGTACCGCTTATTGGCGGTGGTGGTGTGGCATTAATGGGTAGAAATGGCATTTTGCCTTCACTTCGGCCCAGTAAAGAACAAGGTCAATCCAACTTCATTAACCCGGGTATTTTCCTACTGGGTGTCGGTGCGGACGCCGATGTGTTACCTCAATTGCGTCTCTCATTTAATTGGAACTATCTGATGTTTGATAGTACAGAGGTGCTTGAGGCTGTGCGGCAACAAGGACCTATTGACGACGCATTGGGGCATGACGTTTCTGTATCAGCTATCTGGCGGCCATTTATGTCGCAAAATGTTGTTGTACGATTATCCGCGGCGGGCTTGTTAGGTGCCGACGGCTTCGACGATCTATATGGCAATGAGGCGAAAACGCCTTATTCGGTCTTAGCCAATATTACTTTGATGTATTAATAAATGATGATTTTTGAGTATTCGATGATAAATAAGCAGTTGAAACGGCTAACGACAGTAAGTACGGCGCTGTGCCTATTACTTATTAGCTTCTGCACGCTAGGATCCAGCGCGAACGGTCCTTATGTAGAACGTCATTATGACCCTATCCCTGCCGCTCCCAGGACTCAGTCTGTTGCTTCGGCTGATGAGAAAAGCGCAGGTTGTTTGTCTTGCCACACGGATACAGATAGTAAAAGTATGCACGAAAGCCCAGGGGTCATCCTTGGGTGTATAGATTGTCATGGTGGTAACGCCGATGTGTTCTTCCATGAAGGCGAAGATGAGTTACATGTGCTGGAAGAAGCACACGTGTTGCCGAGTTATCCATCGGATTGGAACTTTCCACACAGTGCAAACCCGAGTGGTAGTTACACACTGCTGAATAGGGAAGCAAAAGAGTTTGTTCGTTTTGTAAACCCATCTGACCTGCGTGTGGCGGAGGACGCTTGTGGCGCTTGCCACCTATCGACTGTGCAGGCGGCTAAACGCAGTATTATGGCCTCAGGCGCTCTGCTCTTTGGCGCGGCGAGTTACGCAAATGGCATCCTGCCATTTAAAAAATACATTATAGGTGAAGCGTATGATGAAGATGGTGGCGCCAGTGCAATTCAGGGACCGCCGCTAGCCAATCCAGATAAAGCATGGGAAGAACATGGCGTGTTGCCGATTTTGTATCCCTTGCCGACTTGGGAAAATGTGCCGCCCGGAGATGTTTTTAGGGTGTTCGAGCGCGGTGGACGTAATTTAACGAACCTATTCCCTGAAACAGGTCTACCCAATTCATTGGGTTTATTGCAGCGATTAGAGGAGCCTGGTCGACCCGACTTTAGGCAGTCAAATCGCGGTCCAGGTACCGGCGGGCGAATTTCTGTGCCGGTTTTGAATCTGCACAAAACACGTTTGAATGACCCGCTGATGTGGTTTTTGGGAACCAATGATAATCCCGGCGACTACCGAACCAGTGGTTGTGGTGCATGTCATGTGGTCTATGCCAATGACCGTGACCCCCGTCATTCAGGGCCTTATGCTGAAGTTGGTCATACGGGTCTGTCTAAAACGGTCGATCCGAAGATTTCAAAGGAAGAAGAAGGGCATCCAATAAAACACTCCTTCACGAGAGCAATTCCTACAGCGCAATGTATGTCTTGCCATATGCATCAACCTAATATGTTCGTTAATACGTTTCTTGGCTACACGATGTGGGATTACGAAGCGGATGCACCTTCGATGTTTCCAAAGGAGCAGAAATATCCTACCGACCATGAAATTTATGAAGCTAGCCTGACCAACCCAGAAGCGGCTGCTGCAAGAGGGCTCTGGTCGGATCAAGAGTTTTTAAGAAACGTCTCTGATTTGAATCCGACATTGGAGAACACCCAGTTTGCTGACTATCACGGTCATGGTTGGAATTTTCGAGCGGTGTTTAAGAAAGATCGAAAGGGAAATCTTTTAGATAAAGACGATGTAATTGTAGAGCCTGATGATCCTGAGAAGTTTGATAAAGCAGTTCACATGTCGTCTATTCATCTAGACGTGGGCATGCATTGTGTTGATTGTCACTTCTCGCAAGATAACCACGGTAATGGTCACATATACGGTGAAGTCGCCAATGCAGTAGAGATCGATTGTGTCGATTGTCACGGCACCGCAAATGAGTATCCAACGTTAAGAACTTCTGGGCCCGCAGCACCTCCCGGCGGAACAGATTTGAGTTTGATTCGAAACCCAGATGGCAAACCTCGTTTTAGTTGGCGAGAGGGTAAGTTGTATCAACGAAGTCTCCTATGGCCTGATCGTGAGTGGGAAATGTCGATGGTTAAAGATGCCGTCAATCCAGAACATGAAACCTACAATCCTAAGGCTGCGAGAGCGAAAACCATGAAGCGCGATTCGTCCGTACAGACGTGGGGGCCGGAGGTCGCTGCCGAGGATCGAGCACATGGCTACGACTCGATGGAATGTTATACATGCCACCAGTCTTGGACAACTAGCTGTGGTGGTTGTCACTTGCCTATTGAGGCCAATTGGAAAACCGAACGAAATCACTATGAAGGTGGCGAAACAAGAAACTATGCAAGCTACAACCCTCAAGTCGTTCGCGATCAAATTTTTATGCTGGGTCGACGAGGAAAAATTAACGGGGGTCGGATAGCACCGTTAAGATCAACTTCTGCGTTGGTATTGTCCTCGACGAATGCCAATCGTGAAAAAATATACGTCCAGCAACCGCCAATATCCTCGGCTGGTTATAGCTCGCAGGCAATTAATCCGCACTTTGCCCACACAGTTAGAAAAACAGAAACGAGAGTGTGTTCAGATTGTCACCTTGACGAATCTAGTAATAACAACGCCATTATGGCGCAGACGCTAGGGTTCGGAACGGACTTCATCGACTTCGTTGGCTACCACGCTTATCTTGGTGGAGAAGGCTCCGTTGAAGCTGTTCAAGTTACCGAATGGGATGAACCTCAGGCTGTTATAGGCAGTTATCTGCAGAAGTATGTCTATCCGGATTACTATGCTGCCCACAAAGAGCGAGACGAGGCGCTGACCACCGGCCACAGTCATGCCTCAGGCACAGTGAACTGTATTCAGCTTCGTGGCGAGTATCTGTTTGCGGCCGCAGGGGAGAAAGGTTTGGTCGTCTATGATGTTGCATCAATCGCTAATAAAGGTGTGAGTCAGCGTATCATTACTGCGCCTGCATCAAAGCTTGGGCAAGATACAAATATTAAGTCAGAGAATGCGACCTGTGTTTCATTATCGACAACCCAGCCTGTTGCACCCGATAAAAATGTCGGTGAACTGATGCGGGACGTCAATCAGGAGCGACCAACTCATCCTATCTATAAGTACGCCATCATTACTGACTCTGTCGAAGGGTTGATTTTGTCAGACATGGGTACCTTGACCGACCTTGAACCAAGAAATAACTTCCTTAAGCGCGCAGTGACCTGGAATGAAGGCGGCGTACTTGACGGAGCGCGACACATTGCAATGGGTGGCCACATGGCTTACGTCGCAGTGACTGACGGCATAGCAATTGTCGATCTGGATGACCCTTTGAAACCTGTTTACGTCAAGACCGTACCGATTAGTGGCGCGAGAAGTGTCGTGCAACAATTCAGGTTCTTATTCGTTACACACGATGCAGGTTTAAGCGTTATTGATATCACGGATATTGAAAAAGCCTTCGTTGTCGCTGACAACACGATTGAGATGAAGGAAGCACATAACCTGTTTGTCGCGCGAACCTATGCCTATGTCGCAGCAGGTAGCGAAGGTCTAATCATTGTTGATGTTGAAGATCCGACAAGTATGAAGGTCTATGAGACGTTTACGGATAATATTGTTGATGCACGAGACGTTGTTGTTGCAACGACAAATGCTAGTTTGATGGGCTATGTTGCAGATGGACATGCAGGTCTAAAAGTTATTCAGCTCACTGCACCCGATACACAACCTCGATTCTATGGCTTTAGTCCAGAACCTAAGCCAGAGACGATTGCGCATTACCAAACGAAGAAACCCGTTATAGCGCTTTCTCGAGGTTTAGAGAGAGATCGAGCAGTCGATGAAACTGGCGGGCAGGTTGCGGTTTTCAGCAGAGTGGGTTCTGGACCTTTGTTACCCGAAGATATGCGACAACTTTATTTGGATAAGGACGGCAAACCTTGGTTCGTTAATGACGTACCCAAAGATAAGCAGGCAGAGTGATGAAAAAATTATTTGTTAGGCTGTTAGGCTTCGGCGCGATGCTAATTGCTTCGGCGATGTCCGTTGCAAGCGCAGAGTTACCGCAATACGCTGAAGCTGACCATATGGGCGTTGCATCCTGTGCATCGGGTGTTTGTCATGGATCTGTTCGAGGTAAAGATGTGACCTCGGTTTTGCAAAATGAATATGTTGTCTGGAGTCGAATGGATCGACACCGCATTGCCTATCAAACCTTGCTAACACCAGAATCAAAAAGTATTGCGGCCAAGCTTGGTATCGGCAATGCTCATGAAGCTAAAATTTGCCTTGATTGTCATGCGGACAATGTCGCGATTGAAAAACGGAGTGAAAAATTCCAAATTGAAGACGGTGTCGGCTGTGAAGCTTGCCATGGCGGTGCGCAGCAGTACATTTCTTCGCATGTCGATGTTGATAGTAATCATAAAGCGAACGTTAGTGCGGGCTTGTACCCGACAGATCAGCCCAGAGAACGTGCCGAACTCTGTTTGTCCTGTCATTTAGGCACAGGGGAAAAGATGGCCACTCACGACATTATGGGTGCAGGACATCCACGCGTATCGTTTGAGCTCGATACTTTTGGTGCGTTACAGCCTCCACATTATGTGGTTGATGACGATTACAAAGCTGAAAAATGGCACGGTAGCAACATCGATGTATGGGCTATTGGACAGGTTACTGCGGCGAAACAAACTTTGGCATTGATAGACGAGCGATTGAACCAGGGTGGATTATTTCCAGAGATCGCTTTATTTGATTGCCATGCTTGTCATCATTCAATGTCAGAAAAGCGATGGACTGCTTCCGAAAGATCTGGCCTACCTCCGGGTGCTGTGCGTCTCAATGACGCTAACTTCGTTATCGTACTCGCATTGGCGGAAGTCATGGGAGAGGGTTCTGACGTCGCTTTAAGAAACGAAGTTAAGAAGCTTCACCTTGCGGTAAACAAAAATGGTGATTATTCGAGCAGCATTGCTGCGCTGACAACGACGTTAAATCAAATTGACAGTAAATTGTCCTCAGTGGATCTATCCAGTAGCGCTCAGCCGCTCATCGAAGCTATGATTCGAAATACCATTGCGGGTAACCTAACGGATTATGTTGTTGCAGAGCAGGCCATTATGGCAATTGATATGTTGCTTGAGTATCGCGGTGTTAGGGAGGAGTACTCATTGTGGCTGGACCAGGTGTATAGCACATTGCAAGATGAGGATAATTTTTCAGCAGATGACTATATTGATTCGATGCGTCTTTTCGGAGCCTGAGCTTAGGCGCAGGGGTTTGAGTTTATGGATGCTGTTTGTAAGTTTCAAATCGAGTCTTAACTCATAGCCTGCTTGAAGAGTAGACTGACGAAGTTTAGCCAATCTAGAACAGCAGCCTTTGCTGTTAGCATCGTTTTATTCCTACTGTATTTGTTTTCTATGCCTTTGGGCATAACGCTGGAAGATGCAGGGTTATTTCAAATGGTGTGTCATCTAGGTGGCCTTAGCCACCCGCCCGGTTACCCCTTGTTCACGACTTTCTGCCAGTCATTTGTTTCTATACCCATGACAAAACTGATTGCGGGTAATCTCGTTTCGATCCTGTTCGCCCTTTGTGCATTACTAGTACTCTACGAAATTGTACTGTGTTTAACGCAGGATGCGCGCGCAGCTCTGTTAGCGATGATTCTCTACGGCATAAGTGTCACATTTTGGTCTCAAGCGATCATCATCGAAGTTTACAGTTTGGCAGTGTTTCTATTTTTACTCAGTTTCCTGTTATTACTTAACTACACAAAAACGCATCAACTTAGATACTTGTATTTGTGGGTCTTCGTGAGTGGATTATCACTGTCAAATCACTGGCCATTGTTCATGCTGTCGTCGATTGGATGTCTATTCTTACTTTATGAATCCCGCAGCGCATGGTTGCTGCAAATACGCCGACCATTAATTTGGATTATTTGTCTTGCCATGCTGACAGCCGGGCTATTGCCGTACGCCGTCCTTATTCTAACGAGGCAACCTGAGATCGCTTTAGTCGGTCCGATCAATTCAGCAGGAGAGTTCTTGGATTTTGTTTTTCGACGTTACTACTCTGATACTCAATCGGGTGTCACGATGAAGGACAAGCTAGGATTCTTAGCTTGGATGTCGAACCAGTCTTTGCAGCAAGTGACCTGGGTTGGCTTGCCGTTAGTACTCTGGGGCTTGCTACGATCTTTTTCGATACTCGGCAGAAACTATGCGCTATCACTCATAGGGATTTTCGTAGGCTCTAGTTTTTTATTGGTATTGCTGATCGATTTCAAGCTTGAGTCTCGTTTGCTGGCAAGTTTTAAGCCTTATCCAATTATTGCATACATGACGATGGCTATATGGTTTGCACTTGCATGGCGTGATTTAGTATCAAGGCTTGATATAGCTAAAATTTACAAAGCTTTGTTGTTAATGACTGTAATATTGTTTGTCGGATTTACTAATTTTCAGAAGGTAGATCGATCAAGACTGAATCTTGCAGATGACTATGGCCGAGTTGTGCTTAATTCGTTACCGAAAGATGCAGTTTTATTTCTTCATGGCGATGTTCAGGTAGGGCCGATTGGCTATTTGAACCGCGTCGAGCGGTTGCGGCCTGACGTCACTGTTTATAATTGGAACGGCTTGGTTTTCAGCAACAGATTGGTTTCTGCTCGGGCACCCGCAAAATATAGAGACAAAATAGTTTCTGAATTTCTGTCAACGACAGATCGTCCGGTATTTTCGATTGATGGTCGGCTTGGTGTGACGTCTAACTACGGACTGTATTATGGTTATTCGAGTCTGAGTAACCCAAGAGCACGGTACGTATTCATCCCCGAGCTTGAGTTGTTTGTCGATGGCATACTGCTGAGCTACTTTAGCAATGAAATACGCGATGCCCATGAAATTGTGTTTGTTCAAAAGCTTATCCGCGCCTATGCCAGGTTGTATGCAGACTTCAGCATTAACTATGGAAGCAGCAGTCTAAATCAAACTCAGCGTGCGCGTTTTGTAGCGATGCAGGAGACTTTTCATGGAAAGCTTGGTACGTTGGATGCCTTACTGTTGTCAGAGTCTGCAGGGCAGTTTGACACTAGCAGCATGCTGTCACTCATTGATGCAGCAGAGTCGCAGATAGAACCTTTTTTCTCCAAGCGAAATATTGCAACGCTGTATCAATACCATGCAGATACACTAAAACTTATGTTTTACCCGACGAATAGAGGAGAGATTATGGTGTTGTATCTTGATTCGATAGAGACGATGCCAACTCAAGCGAATCCTAGTATTTGTAAGTATTTCGGAGTATCCAGTGAGGATGATAGGCTCGCTGCGGGTTATTCCCCAAATTTCTTCAGAGAATGCCACTAGTGCTCAGCATAGTAGTTCCGACTTACATGGAAGCCGATAATCTACCAGCTTTAGCAAGGCGTATCGATGATGTGCTGAGTGCTGGCGGGCACGACTATGAGCTTCTTATTGCTGACGACCATTCATCCGATGCGACGGCCAGCGTGTGTGAAGCACTCTGTGACAAGTATCCTTTGCGATTAGTGTTGCCTGCAGACAGGGCACGAGACCTGTCATTGTCGGTCCTTGACGGCATTTCAGCGGCGAACGGCGACAAAATTCTTGTGATGGATGCGGATCTTTCACACCCACCTGAAATGATTCCAGCCATGCTCGAGTGTTTGCGGAAAAAAGGCGGGGCTCTAATTACAGGCAGCCGCTATGTCGAAGGCGGCAGTTTTGATCGAGAATGGAGTTTATGGCGTTTTCTAAATTCACATACTGCAACATTGATAGCGCGGCCGCTAATTAGTTGCTCAGATCCAATGTCGGGTTTTTTCATGTTTAATAAAACGATGATTGAACCCCAGAATTTGAATCCCATCGGTTATAAAATCGGCTTAGAGATCGCCGTGCGGAGTCGGTTCGAATCGATTGTTGAGCTACCTATCGCGTTCAAAGACCGAGAGATTGGTGAGAGCAAGATGAGCCTTGGGCCGCAATTTAAGTACTTGCGGCATCTTCGAAGACTGTATTTGTATAAGTTTGGTAGCGTCGCCGAGTTTTTACATTTCGGTGCGGTTGGCGCCAGTGGCTTCGTCATAGATGTGTTTTTTTATTACCTTTTACAATCGCTAGGCGTCTCGCATCTTGTGTCCAGGGCGGTTTCTTTTTGGCCAGCGGTCAGTTGGAATTGGGTGTTAAATCGAATGACTACTTTTGGCGAACGCGTTAAGCGACCAAAGACGCGGCAGTGGTTCGAGTTTACGCTATCTAGTCTGTTTGGTTTTGCCATAAACTATGGTGCCTATTCGTTATTAACAACCCAGTTTGTTTTTTTTGACGAGTACCGAATTCTGGCGCTCTTAGCGGGTGTTGCATCCGCTAGTCTATTCAATTTCGCGGCTTCAACACTGTTTGTATATAGTGAAAAGCGAAACTCTTAGGAAATGATTATGTGGCTTAAAAACCTAAATATTTGGGATGGTGTGTCTGACGAACTGATCGCTGCCAATGCGATCAAGATCAATGGTAATGAAATTACTGCGATAACGGATTCGTCGTCGAAGGCGCAAGACGATGAACAGGTTCATGACCTACAAGGCCTTTACTGCATACCGGGCTTAATCGACGCACACGTTCATATGTGCCTAAACCCTTCATTGAAAGATCCCCTTGAGCAGGATAAGCCGGATGATGCGGTGATCATCGCTGAAATGACAACGCGAGCAGAGCAGATGTTGGCTGCCGGTATTACTACCGCGAGGGATTTAGGGGGTGGCAATTGGTTAGAGCTGGAATTGCGTGATCAAATTAATCGCGGTGAGGTTGTCGGTACGCGACTCATATGCTCTGGCCAACCGATTACCTCGGTGGGCGGGCATTGCTATTTCTGGGGCGGTGAAGCGACCGATGCGACGGATGCTTTGGGTGTTATTAAGAGGCAGATTAGTCATGGTGTTGATCTGATCAAGGTGATGGCGACTGGGGGTACCATCACCAAGGGGTCCACTCCGTCTAATGCCCAATTTGATGCTGATGTATTAAAAGCAATCGTTGATGAAGCGACAGCAAATGATTTCCACGTCGCTGCACATTGCCATGGAACCGCAGGTATCAAGAATGCCACGTCCGCGGGTGTCTCAACCATTGAGCATTGTTCATGGGTAAGCGAAGAAGGCTGGGGGCGAGGTTATGATGCAGAGATTGTCGAAGAGATGCGCGCAAAAGGTGTTGTCGTTTCCCCAACGATTAATGCGGGTTGGAAGAGATTTATCGGATCGAAGCAATTTGAATCCATGGTAAAAGGTAACTACACAAAAATGCGTGAGGCTGGAATTAAACTTATTGCATCGACTGATGCGGGAATTCCTAACGTTTTTCATCATGATTTGCCGAAGGCTATCCCTGTTTTTGCAAATTTCGCCGTACTATCAAATGCGGGTGCTCTGCGCGCAGCGACAAGCGATTGTGCCGAAGCGATTGGCCTCGGTGCTGTCGTTGGTAAGGTTGCTGTTGGCCTTGATGCTGATCTAGTCTTTTATAGTGATAATCCACTCAACAATCTTGATGTACTCGCAAGTCCAGTTAAGGTCATGAGCAGAGGGCGGCTAATAGATGTTGCTGGTTGAACACATCGACCACAATGGATTTTAGACGACGTCGGTTAAGGCTGGTTGAATTGTTGTAGCGGGGTCTATGTCACTGTGTTGGTTGAGCAACGAAGCGATACGCGTACCAAAATGAGTACATTTTTAAATGGACGAGATATATGAAAGACATTTTTGATTTGAGTGGCAAAGTCGCCGTGGTCACCGGGTCGACGAAAGGTATTGGTCGGGCAATTGCTGCGCAAATGGTTTATCGCGGTGCATCGGTTGTGATTTCAAGTCGCAAGGTCGATGCTTGTGAGCAGGTTGCTGGAGAAATAAACCAACAGGTGGGTGCTGGTAGAGGTACTGCGATTCCGATTGCGTGTCATATTGGATATAAAGAGCAGCTTCAAGCTTTGGTGGCTCAAACTAAGGCGCAATTGGGTGTGGTTGACATCCTTGTTTGCAATGCGGCGGTTAACCCTTTCTACGGTTCGATGCAGGATATCCCTGATACCGCCTTCGACAAGATCCTTGATTCCAATATTAAATCTAACCATTGGCTTTGCCAGATGGTCATTCCCGACATGGTTGCAAACAAGGATGGTGTGATCATTATTGTGTCTTCTATCGGTGGCGTACTTGGTAGTGGTGATTTGGGCACCTATTCGATTTCTAAAGCAGCGGACATGCAACTCGCTAGAAATATTGCGGTTGAGTTTGGTCCCGACAATATCCGGGCCAACGCAATTGCGCCAGGTTTGGTACGAACCGATTTTGCACGTGCTTTGTGGGAAGACCCAGACAACCTAAAAAAACGAACTGACCATACTTCTCTGCGGCGAATAGGCGATCCGGATGAAATTGCCGGCGCGGCAGTCATGCTTGCTTCCGACGCGGGGAATTTTTTGACAGGACA
>Ga0115000_10001600_pt1 | contig 19883 bp, 25 predicted proteins | sample ArcticOcean_MG_C_6_FD_89690 | JGI IMG/M metagenome (GOLD analysis project Ga0115000, IMG submission 89690) | Marine microbial communities from western Arctic Ocean - ArcticOcean_MG_CB8_128 | ecosystem: Environmental > Aquatic > Marine > Oceanic | place: Arctic Ocean: Canada Basin | collected... | reverse complement strand
AATTGTGTTATCAGTTATACATTTACTGTAATGTTAGCGTTAAAGTGAGTCTTACTGACTCTCCAATTGCATATTTCATTCGTGTAACAAATGATTGATTGTCTATAAGAATTTCATTATTCTCACCATAGACTTGGACAGTGGTGTTGAATCCAGTTATTACTTCTACTGCGCCCCTTGTTTGTCGCACTTCACATACTTCTACTTCTCTATAACCAATTATTACTTTTTTAGTTTTGCCTTCTTCAGCCACTTTGGCACCTAGAATAGCACCAAAAATAGTTGCGAAGTCTTTGCCATCGCCTTTGCCTACTTGATTACCAAGAATTCCACCAATAATTGCCCCGGCGGCTACATCTGCCGTACTGGCATCAGTACTGCCTTTGCCATACACTGGAACTGTTTTTATGTAACAAGATTGTATTGGAACTTCTTGTATCACAGTATCTATGATAGGAGCACTTTGAATAACTGTGCCATATAGTGATTTAAGACTCGTTGTTGAGTTTGCTGTTACGCTTGTAGCAAATAATAGCATCGTTGTTACTGTTATAAGATATTTGAACATATTATTACTCCTTTTATTGATTAATTACTATTATTATAGCATATTTTCAGGTTTTGTCAAGTTTTTCGCCAAAATCGTGATATTAGTCGTATTTATCCAGTAATGGAGTCTTATCCTTGTCATATCCCTTGTTAGGATTCCATTTATCGGCATCTGCGGGTGCATCTATCTGTTCGACAATCACAGGCCACTTTTCGCTCCATTTTGTATTAATATCGAGTAATCGTTGAGTAAACTTAGGATTATTGTCGGCGATTATCGCATCCGCTGGACATTCTGGTTCACATACTCCACAATCAATACATTCATCTGGATTAATAACTAAGAAATCTGGTCCCTCATAAAAGCAGTCCACTGGACAAACCTCGACACAATCAGTATACTTGCATTTAATACAATCTTGGGTTACTACATACGCCATCTCATCTATTCCTCATCAGTGTGTTTGCCAGTCTTTTTCATCTCTCTTTTTCTATCTAACTCCACTCGGCTTCTAAACCTAGGAGTACGTAGAGCCTTCGCAACAGGATTTCTCTTATTAATTCTTAACTTTTTCTTACTTTTCTTTTTCATAATATATACCATTATAGTGTATATTGATGAAATTGTCAAGTTTTATTTTTTTGTTATGACTTGATAAGCGCCGAAGGCTATCGCGGCATATGCCGCCAGGTTAACCCAACTACCAGCAAACAATATAATCAATCCTACTGCGATTAATCCTAGTCCACCATGCGATGCTTTTTCTTTCATTCTATCTGTTAAATAATCCATATCTTACTCCTTTTAGTTGTATCTCTCATTTATAAATTCTTGTATTAAATTTGATACTTTAATATGTCCTTCAGCATTCCAATGTCCATTTTCTGTCTCATACTGGTACTGGTGCCCATCGTGTAAGGTTGGATGGCTTAAATAATTATTCATATTATAAGAACCTCCATAGCATTCTATTCCCATATGATGACAGAGTAGCGGAGATTTATCCTCCAACTCTTGATAATACGATTGTAAAAAATCTAGGTGGCTAAAAATACACGGCTCATCATTTTCATTATACCAATCATCCATACCAAGATATCTATCGATATTTATATATCGAATTGGATTATCTCTTAGAATACGATGGTCCATGTCGTTGATGCCATCAAATGTAACATAAGGCACATTATAACTAGATAGCATATAATATAACATTCGTTTGTCTTTTACATGGTTATACACATCTTGTATACTGTTTCTCCAATAAGTATATTGCTGATTAACACTTTTTGTATTTATGCCGGTATATCTGCCGTCATACATCCAATCGTTATGATGAGGTAATATATCTACACAATCATACAACGTATCTTTTGATTTGAACCACTCATCATTCTCATCTAATTTAGGAAAAAGCATAAATCTAGCAGAAGATGTAAAATTGAATAAAACAAATACCTTCTTTTTTGGATTACTACGCAAAAATGATTCTAATAATGATATCGACCTATCATTAGATGCACCCATTACTCCGAAGTTTAATGAATCTTTAAATCCCATGCTATCGGCAATACACTTTGTGTACGATAAATTGTTAGAATCTATCTTGTACTGTTTATGTCCTGGACGTAGGTCCTCAACTGTATGAGGAAGTTGAACAAGGTCTTGTCCAAATGTAAAACTATCGCCAAAACTGACTAACGTATATTCACTGAAATTCATTATAGGGTATCAAATGTCACGCCATTGAGATGGTCGCATTCGTGTTGAAATGCTTGTGCCCATACTCCCATAAACGTTGATGACTTTCTAACTCCTTCTAAGTTTGTAAATGTTCCTATAATACTGTTGGGTCTAGTTATTGTTAGTTCTAAATCTGGGAAACTTACACATCCTTCTAAGAATTCTTCATCTTTGCTATCTTCTGCTATTTCCCATGTTGGGTTTATACATACAACAAAACCAGTGTCTTCGTGACCAATTACCATCAAACTCGTATTCTCTCCAATTTGAGGAGCCGCAAGACCGATAGCATCGTGTTCTTTCATTGCTATAATCATGTCGTATGACAACTTTTCAGAATCTTCTGAAAGAATATGCTCGTCACATACAGTTTTTAATATTTTGTCATTTTTATCAACTAATTTCATTGTTATTCCTCGTTAATGTACTAGTATTTATCTATCAGTTATTTGCTCATAAAAAAGTGGCATAAATTTCTTTATTACTTCCATATTTTTGTCATGATATTCTTTAAATTCTTTCATAATTTGTGGTCTATTTTTATGAAAATATTCCTTGTTATCAAAGAACTCATACATCTTCATTATTTCAAGTCTATCATTTTCAAAAAATATCTTTCTATAACTAACACTATCATCAGAAAGTTGAATACATTGGCTATTTCTTATATTATCACCAAAATTACCTACATATCCAATTGGATCATAATTATTTGATTTTATATCTTGTAATGCGCCCACAACCATATTAGTTCCTGGATCTAATCTCATTACTAATGTCTTAAAGTCATTTGGAAATTTTAATCGAGGAGAAGTTGAGAGAAACGGGTGTGAGTGACATATCTGAAACATATTCCAGTCATTTCTTTCACATTCACTATAATAATATTCTCTACACTTTGCAAAATAATCTTCAACTTCTCTTATCTGTTCTATAATTAGTTCTGGTACGTCAGTATCATGAAAATGTTCTGATTCAAAAAGATAAAAAAAAGATTGAGTCCATACAGAGAAATCTTCTCTCCATAGATGGGCACAATGGTCAATGACTACTTTTCTGTCATCTTTTGCAAAAGCACCGTCATCGCCACCATCATTTAAGTCTTCTGGTCCTTTTGATTTATAAAAATTATATATATATTCTGTTAATTCTATTAATATTGGCTTTATTCTCTCACTTTCAGATAGTATACTCTTATCAGGACAGTCGTAGTATTTTGCAGGCGGAGTTGTCGGGTCTGAATTTCTAATATCATATGCCATCACTTTAGCATCAGATTTAATTCTATTAATAAAGAATTCGTTCTGATTAATATCTTGTGGTGCCCATTCTTGTGAAACTTCACCCCACAAACAGTGTTTCGCTAAGAAATTACTTCCTGCTCCTGCTGGAACATAAAATTCTCGGAATTTTGTCATACTATTTCACCTGCTAGTTCTGGCCATAATGCTTTCCCACCATTTATTATTCTTTTCGTTAATCATTATTTCTTAAACAATTCTCTAAATGTGTCTGCTAAGCCTTTTTCAATTTCAATTTTAGGGCTCCAACCTAGTAAGTTCTTAGTCTTACTAATATCTGCTAATGTCTCGGGTGCGTATCCCTTTGGCTTTTCTATATTTATTGAAGTGAGAGTTGGTGCGAATGTGCGGAGTACATCAACTACCGCATTTACTGATATATTACTGCCAGTACCAACATTAAACGTATCGTTCTTAACTTTACTTTCTATACTGGCTATCAATGCTGATGCAACATCAGATACATGGATATAATCTCGCTTGAATTCACCATCCCCATGAATAGGCAACACTTTGCCTTCTTTAGCAAGTCTGGCAAATTTACCAATCATCAATCCGCCATCATTAGAATTTGGTTGATTCTCAGAATACACTGTAAAGAATCTTAATATAGTATAATTAAGATTAAACATAATCTTGTATTGCTTACATAGATGCTCACCAAACAACTTCGTCATTGCGTAGTAATTTAATGGGTCTGGTTTGTGATTGGGCTTGTGTGGTGCAGTGTTATTTCCATATATAGAACTAGAACTCGCATATACGAATTTGTTGACACCAACTGCACTTGCGGCTGTTAGTATGTTTCGTGTACCAGTTACATTGCTATCAAAATACTCATCTGGATTGATAAAACTCTCTGGTATTCTTGGCTTTGCTGCCAAATGAATAACAAAGTCTTGTCCAGCGCAAGCCATGACGCACCTGGCAGCATTAGATAGATTGCCCTCTATGTACTTAACGTGTTCTAATCCCTCTGGTTTTTCTTTCTTATCTAAGATAGTTACTTCATAACCCTTATTTAATAACTGCTTTACTAATTCTGTTCCTATATAACCGGCACCACCAGTCACTAATACTTTACCCTTTGATTGCATCTATTATCTCCCTTGGAATTCTTTGTAGTTTTCGTGTATCCTTGTCTATTAGACTAAATGCAAGTGTGCCACTTACGGCTACTTCTGCATCTGTACTATCATTTTTTCTATAATACAGGTCAACATCGATAGTGATACTTCCTGCTGAGATTTCAGTGCATTCAGCGTATGCCTCAACAAATCCATTGGGCATCACGACATGATGAAATTTTACTGTTGCTGAACTTGTTGCCGCGGCGACCCCACCAATTTTACTCGTTATATTTTCATTAATCCAGACAAGACTCGATTTATCTAATACATCGAATAACCATCCGCCATAAACACTGCCATGTCCATTAACTGTGACACCGCCAGTGTATAATTTATACACTAATGTTTTCATTGATATCTAAATTGGAGTTGGTGGTTCAAATTTTTCGCCATCTTCAAATAAAAATTCATTTCTTCGGTCAGTCAAGAAAGTTCTTGCTTTAGACTCCATCATATTTAATTGATTTTCATTGATAAACATCGTTTGCATTCCAAGCCATTCGTTCCATGCTTGTTCAGAGATGTTTTTTAAGATTCTATCACCCTCTTCACCTGGAAAAGGTGCTGTTGAAAGTGCGGGCATATCTTTTTTATATTTTACACAGAATACACTGTTTTGTTGAAATGTCTCAGCATAACTCATTTTACTGCTCCTATTAATTGTATCTATCAATTATAACACATATAAGAACAATAAGCAATACTTAATAAACAATAATTATAAAGATTGAGTGTGTCTGGTTATTTGTTTGGCGTTAGGATTGTTTTTATCCTGTTGACATTCATATACATCTAGGAGAGTGTCCTCGTGCATAGTATAAAGTTTAACTTTATATCCCCATAACTTTTGTACATGAGTGAGTACTTGGTCTGCTGTTTTCTTGTCTAATCTTTTTCCTTTATAACTTTCGTGTAAAAGGGTTAAATCACGTGAACCTGTGATATCAGCATTTGTTATTTGAATATCGGGTATCATCGCGGCAGTCTCATAACTAGCACTCAAATTCTTACGAATCTTCTTATAACCACGTTCATCGTGTATTGATGTTACTATGTAATCATCATAATGAACTTCATCGTGTAGATTAAACATGCCTTGGTCACGCATAACTTTCGGTCCCATGAACTGTAAGATTGCACTTTCATCACGATAGTTTGCAACAATATCTTTAATCGTAATACGCCAATCTGTGTCTGCTAAGTGTGGGAACCAGTCTTTATCTTCTTGGTCAGGTTTATCACATACTCGTTGAATATCTTTCAATATAGCAAATCCTAATGCATAGGGATTAAAGCCACCATAGTTTGGTGAACTAAACGGTGGTTGATATAACACTGCACTGTGTAGTTTGAAGAATTCAAGCATTGAACCATCGTCTACTTTACCTTGGTCGTATAACTTATTGAATATATAATGATGCGTAAAACTTGCGAATCCTTCATTCATTACTTTTGTTTGATATTGTGGATAGAAATACTGTGCGATTCGTCTAACAATTCTACATAACTCACGTTGCCATGATGACAATACTGGAGAATGCTTCTCTAGGAAATACAACAAGTTTTCTTCTGGCTCTGTAGGCCATGTTTGTTCTTCTTTTTTGTCTTTTTTCTTCGACTTCGGCAGCGTTCGCCACAAGTCATTTACTTGTGATTGTAGATACTCGCTTCTTGTACGTTGTTGTTCTATTTCTTCTTTTGCCGATATTTTATTTGGTCTCTTATACTTGTTAATACTCTGATATTGAATGGCATGACACGCATCTAATGTTTCTTCAACAGCATCGTATCCGTACTTCTCTTCGCAATCTCTTATGTATCGTTTTGCAAATAATAGATAATCTACGATAGCATCAGGTGATGTCCATTGTTTGAACAAGTAATTATTCTTAAAGAAGTGATTATGTCCAAATGCCGCGTGGGCAATTACAAGTGATTGCGTTGTCATGGAATTCTCTTCCATGAGATAATTTATACAAGGATTAGAGTTGATAACCAACTCATATGCTAGGCCCATTTCTCCCGCACTATACTGTTTCTTATTCTGGATGAAACTTTTACCAAAACTCCAATGATTATACATCAGTGGCATACCAACACTTGAGTATGCATCAAGCATTTGTTCTGTTGTGATAACCTCTATCTGATTTGGAAAACAATCAAGTCCCATATCATCAACTGCGATTTCTTCACAAGCATCCATCATTCGATATAATTTATCAAATGTCCATGATGTACCAGTATATATTAACTTATCACTCATTTTTTAGTTGTGCCCTTTGCCTTAAATATTTCTCTGAATACTGGATATATGTCACTGTGTTGTTCTATGTGTTTACATATAATATTATCGTGTGTTCCTTCTAACTTCACATACTCTTGTAACAGATTACCACTATTATAATATCCATGACGTTTTTGTCCAACTTGAATATAACTAAAGTATTGAGTTATAGGTAAGATGTCTTTAGAGAGAATCTTGAGTAAATCTTCATTATCATTATCCCAGTTATCACCATCACTTGCTTGTGAAACATATAAGTTCCATTCGTTTGGTGAGTAACGGTCATCAATGATTTCTTTTGCAAGTTTAAATGCACTTGAAACTATAGTACCACCGTTTTCTTTGTTATTAAAGAAATCTTCCTCAGTACATTCTTTTGCTTGAATATGATGTCTAATAAAAATACAATCAACTCTTTTATACTTCCGAGATACAAATAAGTTAAGTAGCATAAAAAAGCGTTTTGCTAAGTCTTTATGTTCTGAACTCATACTCGCACTCACATCCATAATGAAGAATACAACTGCTTGTGAGATTGGTGCTGGTTTTTTACTAAAGTTATTAAATCTTAAATCGACTGGATCTACAAATGAAACTGCGTTTGCTCTAATACGTAATGCACGAATTTCTTCTTCAATCTCGACTTTACGTTCTTTGTTTTTACACGTTTTTAGTTCTTCTTCTAATTTGCGTATCTTTTTTAGTTTTGGGGTCTTTAAAGCAATCTTTCGACCAATAGAATTGACCATGCTTTTTTCTAGATTCATCTGTGATGGGTTACCGTCATTTGTGTAACCACTACGAGTTAACTCGAATCTCTCAACTGACTTGTTTTCTTTAGAAATCATGTGAGGTAATTCTAGGTCTTCAAATAAGATATTAACAAATTCGTCATTGCTTAACACAAAACCAAACTCATCTTCCCCTATTCCTTCATTACTTGCTTCGCCTTCGCCACCGCCTTGACCACCACCGCCTTTTGGCTTCTCTAGTTGGTCTCCCTCAACAAAGTCTTCATTACCAGGAAGAACAATGTCGCGTGAGCCAGATTGTGGATTATGGTTGAACTGTGGTTCAGAGATACCTTTTCGAGCGATTTTAATATCTTGTGATTTACCTGAACCCTCGATACTTCTATCGCCCAAAGATTCGTGAATACTTCTGCGTATTTCATCTTTAGTTCGTTTAATGAACTTTTGTCGATTGTCAGAAGACTTCCCTCCAGGATTCTTTCTTCTGTCTATAATTGTGTTTGCCATGAAAGTCTTCCTCTAGTTAGACTTCTGTACTCGCATATACCATTCTACTAATCGTTTAACTTGGCGACTAGTGTAACCTTTTGTTACCATTCTATCGATGAAATCATCGTGTTTAGTTTGGTCTTCTTTACTCTTCTTGCTGCCGAATGAGATGACTGGAAGTAATTCTTCTGTTCCTGCGAACATTTTATGTTCAATTACTTCTTTCATCTTCTCATAAGCAGTCCAAGGAGGATTGTTTCCTTTGTATTTGCTTCTAGCACGTAGTACCCAGTTTACAACTTCATTTCTAAAGTCTTTTGGATTGGCAATACCTGCTGGTTTTTCAATTTTTTCTAGTTCTTCATTTAATGACTCACGTGCAAATAGATTGCCAGTGTCTGGGTCTTTATAATCTATATTCTGAATCCAATGGTCTGCGTAGTTCAAATATCTATCAAATAGATTTTGACCATACTCATTATAACTCTCTAAGTATGCTTTCTGAATTTCGTTTCCTACTTGTTCACTATATCTAGCACTTAGATGGTCTTTAATGAATCCTAATAATTTATCTTCTAGTTCTTCTGGGAACTGTTCACGTTTGATAGAAGTTTCTAGCACGTACATAAGATGTACTGGATCTGCCGCAATCTCTTCTGCATCAAAGTTGAATGTTTGAGATAGAATCTTAAAGGCAAAACGAGTACTCATACCGTTCATTCCTTCATCTACTCCTGCTACATCTTTGTATTCTTGCATTGTCTTCGCTTTAGGGTCTACATCGTGTAAGTTTTCACCATCGTAAACTCTCATTTTAGCCGCTAGATTTGAGTTCTTATGTTCTTTTAAACGTGATAGAACTGAGAACTGTGCTAACATGTCTAGTGTATGAGGCGCACATTTAGTGCTGTTTAGACCTGATGAATCTAACATCTTCTGATAGATACTTGTTTCTTCGTCTACACGTAAACAATATGGAACTTTAACAATATATACTCTGTCTAAGAATGCTTCGTTGTTCTTGTTGTTTCTAAATGCTTCCCATTCACTCTCATTTGAGTGAGCAACTACGATACCACTAAATGGAATTGCTGAAATACCTTCAGTACCCATATAGTTGCCTTCTTGTGTTGCTGTTAATAGAGGATGCAAGACTTTAATTGGTGCCTTGAACATCTCTACAAATTCCATAATACCTTGATTACCGCGACATAATGCGCCCGAGAATGCATATGAATCTGGGTCATTCTGTGAGAAATATTCTAATTTACGAATATCAGTCTTACCAACTAATGCTGAGATATCTTGATTATTATCATCGCCTGGTTCAGTCTTCATTATACCTTCTTGTTTTAACTTAGAAGGGTACAGTTTCACTACACTAAACTTTGAGATATCGCCATCAAATTCGTCTAATCGCTTAACTGCCCATGGAGATAATAGACCACTAAGATAGCGTGTTGGAATTTTATATTCTTTTAATGCATCTGCACCGAATTCTTTAGGGTCAAATAGTCCTAGTGGTGATTCAAATACTGGTGAAATTTCATCACCTGCTTTAAGCACATACATTGGGTGCTTTTCCATTAATTCTTTTAGACGTTCTGCTAGTGATGATTTACCACCGCCAACTGGTCCTAGTAGATATAATACTTGTTTCTTTTCTTCAAGACCTTGAGCAGATTGTCTAAAATATGACACTAATCTCTCAATGGCTTCTTCCATTCCGTAAAAATCTGAAAATGCTGGATAGACTTTGATTGTTCGATTTAGAAAAATTCTGCTTAATCGAGCATCAGTGCTAGTATCAACTACGTCTGGTTCTCCGATTGCTTTTAGCAGCCTCTCTGCCGCTGATGCATATGCTAACTTGTCTTTTTTACACAATGTAAGATACTCAGAAAGTGTCATTTCATCGTGTGATTTGGTAGCGTATACCTCAGTGTACTTCTTTAATAAACCCATCTTTAAATATTCTCCAGTATTATAATATCTTTCTCTATACAGTAGTTATGCTTATAAAATATCCCCGCCTGAAGACGAATAAAACATCTTACTTACGTTTCCATTAAATGTATAGTGACCTATATGGTCTAATTTTACTATCGGGTCAAGCCAAACTTCACCACCAAGTTGTTGCCATCTTCGACAGAATGCATAGTCTTCACTGAGATACCTCTTTGTATCAGGTTCATGCATACAGTCGAAAAATAAATATGTCCATTTGGAGAATTCTTCATCTAGGTGTAAATCATTATTGAAATATAGTTCTGGATAACTTTCTATCATTTTTTCAATAACACTTCGTTTGATAATCATAAATCCAGTACCAGCATCTTTGACTTTGATAAGTCCATCCTGAATATCCAATCTACGAGTATCTGTCTCCTCATTATAGTCCCAATCAAAATTCAATGCGTAATTTGCCGCAGTGTCTTTGATTGTTTCTTCATCAAGCCCTCTATCGACTGCATCTTTCACAGATGTCCAGTCTAATTGTTTTTTTGGATATGCGCCAACTATGACATCTTTGTCATGTTGTAGCATGTGTAATATATCGATTGCATCGAAATTAATATCAGCGTCTATAAACATCATATGCGTTGCTTCTGGATTAGACATAAAGTATGCTACCATATGACATCTTGCACGTGATATTAAACTCTCGTTTGCGGCTGTTGTTAGTGTGTATGGAATTTGATATTTCGTAAACATCATGTGACCTTTAGTCCATGACCGAAAATATGGTTCAGAAATCATACCGCCATAACATGGAGTACAGTAATGAACGTGTGTTTTTTTGATGAAATCTAAATCTATGTCTTTTCTAAATCCAGACAACTTAGTTACTATTGACTCCACTTTGTCACCCATCTTATTATTATTGATTATCCTGATTTGTCGTATTCTTTTTGGACTTTTGATCTTCAATCCACTCTTTTGCACGGCGATTTGAAGGTGGTCTATTTACAAACTTATCAATATTTTTTGCTACAACATCAAAATTTTCTTTACGAGTTGGATCTTCAAGTCCACCGTTGTTGTCAATAACTTGAAATTTATCAGCACCGAATAATTGCTGAAATTTCATTATGTTGTCTTGGACATCTCTCCACATTTTCTCTACTTCTTCGGGTTTGATTGTTCTTCCTGGTCTAGATACATTTCTTTCTTGTGCAACTTCTAGGCTTGTGTTAACAAACAACATCATACATGAATAACCCATCTTAACTAGTTTTTCTTTAGCCTTTGCTATCTTGGCTTCATTTCTACCAGTACCGTCTATAATCAATCCTAGTCTACCATCAAGATATATATTTTGTTTAATGTCTGTTGTGATTTTTGCTTTATCTCGGGTTTCTTGACCTTGGGGACTATAGATGACTTCTGGGTCTTCATAGTCTAATCCTAATTTACCCATTTTGTACTCAAAGATGTCGTCTGAATTTACTACTTTCAAGCCAGTGGCTTTTAGTAAACTTGAGGTTGCGATATAACTTTTTCCGCTTCCTGGTCCACCCGCCATGAATACGGCTTTGAAAATATGAGGATCATACAATCCCTCGTCAATTGTTTTAATTATTTCATTAACTTGCATTGTAACCCTCCCGATATATCTTATATTTATCTTAAATTATGCTCTATTATAACATTAATAAGTCTCTTTGTCAATACTAACCCATGTTATTCAGGACCATATGTTTCGTTGTCAATACTAACCCATGCTATTGCAGAAGATTTCTGAAAAGCGAGGGCAGTGTCATATACACGAGTCATTGCTGGCTTGAGATAAGCATCATATCTAGTTTTCATACCAGCCTCTATACTTTCATCCTTCTTTCCACCAGGAGTGAAATAAAAGAATGATAATGATATGTTCTCTTTTAATGCACTGACTTTATCTTGGTGTGCTCAATTTTCTTGTATAAAAGCTCATAGTCTAGTTTTTTATGCTGATTTGTTTGTGTAATCTATAGTCTTGTATGAGGTTGCCATTATTCTTTCATGTCTTTTTGCATCAGCCATATATTGCATCTGCTTCGTGTTCCAATCAAAACCGACTTTTATCCAGATATCATATGCATGAACTTGCATCTCTCTGTATGTTGACCCTGTCGGTATGTCTGGCAGTACGCCATCAACAATTAGTAATGGATGTAAAGTCTCGTCCTTTGTAGTATATTTTTTTGCCGCTTCAGTAAGTGGATTTTGACCAACCCCAGGTTCAAGTTCAGCCTTAAGTTGTGCATCTTTCATTACTTTTTTGACTCTTTCTGGGTTTGCTCTGTCATCAACTGTAGTGCCAATGCCACCAGGTGCGCCTGTTCCCATAGGATGTTTCAATAGAGCGACCGCATCTTTCATTGCTAATGAGCCAGTATTCGTTAATACTGCACTTTGACAAGGATCTAAGGCTGCGGAGCCTAGAACTAATGCTAGTGCTTTGCGTAACAATGCCGCTGCCATATCAGCAAAACCAGCCAATTCTGTTGCAATTTGGCTTGTTACGGCTGCCATTGCGTTTATTATTTTTCCTACTATAGGAAAAAGAGTCTTCATCAGTGCTACTCCTGCCCCAACTAATGCTCCTACTATGGCGGTAACCGCACCTGCTACCCCAGCCACTGCTGAGCCAAGTGCTGATATAATACTTGATAATAAACTTGTTATACCTGTTTGATTTATTAATGAAGTAATGCTAACAATTGCTCCGTCAATAAAATCTAAAGTACCGTCAAATGCGCCACCTAATAATCCCATAAGTTGATTAAATTGGTCACAAGGATTCCCTGCTTCTCCAAATTGAGCATTCATTGATGCTAGGGAACTTGCGTCAGCCATTGTTTGTGGTATGTTTGCTGTTTGATTATTGGTATGATTTGTTAGTGCTGAGAATAATGTAGTTCCCAGTAACGCTAATCCACCAATTTTTAGAATTTGTTCTAAATCTACACCGGATGCGGCTAATACTCCTGCAAATATTAGTGCTTTATCACCTGTACCAAATCCCGACAATGCACTATTTAATAATCCTACATTCGTTGCGCCGGTTGCCAATGCACTTGACCCAAATAGCGAACTACTGTACGCTCCACGTGTCGCATAAGGATTAGTAAAGTTATTAGCATCTATTTCGTCTGCTATAGATCTTAACGCAGATTGTTTGTTATACTGGTGCTGTCTGGATTCTAATTGTGCTAATTGTAATGCGGACAACTGCGAAGACGATGATACATCGGAGTATTGTTTTGGTGTTAAATTTGTGTTATCAAACGTGCCGGCGCCGCCGCCTTTTGCAACAAATAGTTGATATAGTCTTTCGATTTCTGCTTCACTAGCCATTTATTGTACCTCGATTAAACCAAGCACTTTCTTCGTTTCTACGTATTACGAGTCCATCCACTGCTATGCCATTTGCTTTATTGTATAATTTAATTTTTTCTCCAATAACTTCATCTGAACGAGTACCGTTTGTAGTTACTTGGGAAATTGATCCAGTACCTAGATTGAATGCAAAACTAGTAAGAGCATTAATTTGGTCATTGTTCCAATTATATCCTTCACTCTGTCCATACGCAACAACATAGTCCCTACGGATAGTCATATCAGCATCTAGTCTACTTGATGCATCTGCTTCTGATATAGTTTCTGTAGAACTATTTGCTTTTGTGCCATATCCATTAGTATACTGATGATTATCCCAGAAAGCCGTGGCACTAAATCCTTCTTTAGATTTAATAAAATCTGATAAGTCGGTTGGTATCGTTACTTCGCCTTGATTGACCGCATCAGAAATAAGAGCCGACCTGACGCCACTAGTACCACCACTACCGTTGATTATCACCTTATCTGAACCCGATACTATTGCTACTCCACAGATATGTGTATCACCTACTCGTCCTGCGGGATTGTTGTTTATTTGTACATTCGTTGAGCCTTTTACTAATTTGGTAACATGCGGAACACATGACGGTGGACTACCTTGCGGTATTCCATGTGGGAGTGTTTCATGGCCTACACGATATGCTTGTAAACCTTGAATAATCACATTATCACTTCCTGGGCCGCATTGTCCAGGCCCACACGGTGAGTGTAGTGATATTGGGTCAGTTGTTCGTGCGGCTTGTGGCATTATTTTACAAGGCCTCCTTTTGGCGGAACAATAATTCCAGATGTTGCTTCAATATATGACGAAGACGTTGCTTCATTCGTTTTTAGTACAGAAATAATCTTTCCTGTCTTAAACGATACATTTTTTTCACTATCACCTGTTACAGTGAATGTCTGAAATGCCGCACCTTTTGGTCCGATGGCAACAGTTAACGGCTTTGTAAGAACAGTAGAACTATCATCTTCTGAGACAAATTTACCTAATATTTCTTGTCCCGTTTGAAGATAGACTGTTACGATGTCACCTGAATCATATGTTTTCTCTTTTAGCATTTTTTTACCTTTAGTTATAATATATATTTATTTATATAATTATGTACACACATAATTATTTTCTCTCTTTAAGATGCGAAATAATGTCTTTATAATCTATTCGTTCCATAATATCTATGTCGTCTTTCACATCTGAGTACTTGTCTACTTTACCATTCAATCTATTAAGCACATAACCATCAATAATAGCAACCAGATATATATCGCCACCAAACTCTAAGTCTAAAATTAGCCATAGTTCTGGTTTTTTATCGGGAAGTGCGTGATAGAGAGTATAGAAACATGCTAATCCATTACCACTATTTGTATAATATTCTTCACTAATATATTCCCATACATCAGGCCAGGTAGAGATGTCGTCATAATTCAATCCATGATTATGGTATGGAAACGATTTCCACCAATTAACGATTTCTTGTAGTGTAGATTTAGTAAGTTTTTCTTGTAATTTTAATCGTAATTCGCGCCATTCGTAAAGCAATATTGCTTTATCTTGCATTTACATTGACCATCGTTTTACAGTGTAACTAATTTCAGTAGTGAAACTTGCATCTTGTGTATAATTAATCTTCACATTACTCCCGTCTATAACTGCTGTAAATTCAATATTTGAGACTTCATCGGAATCTACAATTGTATCAGTGTTAGTATCAATCCAAATTTCTGTGTTTTCATCTGTCAATTTGGCTTGTGCAATTGGTGTAGGTAATATTGCGGCTCCATTAATAACCTTAAGAGTGCCCACTCGGACAAAAGTCTTTGATGCGCCTACTTGTTTAAGCGAGTAATCAATAAAAAATGATGTACTTCCTGTTTTTACATATTTCAGAAATGTACCAGATGTAGTTGCTAATGATTTCTTAAATAAATCAGAACGCTTACCCGTTGCGGCTTCGTGGGCTTCTAAATGCATGTTGGTAAATGCTTGATTAAAACTATTCTCAGTAAGAACTTCTACGTTTCTTCTTGCTCTGCCATATGAATGAATGTTAAATGCTGATGAAAAAGTTGACATAGCAGTAAGTAATCCATCAACGTCAGTTACGTTACCAATTACCAAGTCTTCGTTTATTTCTAATCCTACTTCGGGACTTAAAGAACCAATAGTCGATGTTGCTGTTGCGCCTGTACCTGTGTAAGTCGCTGTTCCAGTTCCAGCACCTACTGTTGCCGCGGTAAATGTATCACCAACTACGTAAGTAACTGCTGAAGTTCCTGCAGTAGTATTCCATTGTGCTTGTGTTGTTGTGCCGAGTGTTAATATCGTATAAACAGTGCTAACTACAAAAGAACCTGCGGAAACTGTTGCGATGGTATCAGAAATAGTTACTGTTGGGGCGGATGTATATCCTAAGCCAGGATCACTTATAGTGATAGCAGTTACAACCCCTGCTGTAAGAGTTGCAGATGCAGTTGCGCCTGTACCTGCTCCACCAGAAATAGTTACTGTTGGTAGCGATGAGTATCCTGTTCCACCTGCTGTTACTGTAATAGTTTTACATGCTGTTGTGTTATCTAGCCATGATTGTATTGTTGCGTGAGCATTTGCAAATGGGTCAAAGACCACTTCATCCAATGCCGCATCAATACCAATATAAACTTGATTAGTATCGTTTGCGAATCCCATTTCACCTGTTAACAACGTATCTGCCGAGATCTCTGATCTAGCACCGCGTCTTAATAGAATTTTTACATTTGTTGTTGCCATAATATTGCTCTCCTAATTACATGTATTTATCATTTGAGAAAAATATTACATAAATTTGTCGAAGTATTCTTGAACTTTGTTTGCCCATGCTAATGAATACTTATCATATTCTTCGTCTTGAACAACAAATTCTTGATAATTTCCTAAGTTATCTGCTTCTTCGTCCCAACCAATCATCATAATGACAGAAGTTTTAATCTCTGTACCGTATAATTGATTATGTGCTTCTGCGTATGCCGCACATTGTAGAAAGTAATCGTCAATCCATTCACGTTTCTTTGGCTTACGAGTAGTTTTGAAATCAATCATTGCTGGTCTGCCTTTCCAGACTCCAATGCAGTCTGCCGTGCCGGCATATAATCCAGGGTAGTACAAAGGAACTTCTGTTCCCCAAACTTCATCTATGTTTGATAATCCCCTTTCTATAACGATGTCAGAAAGACTATGTGCCATCTGATGAATTAGATTAGTACCGCCTGGTCTATCTTCTTCTAAGATGTATTTTTCTAAATGTAAGTGAACTTGAGTTCCTATGCCAGTTGCTAATTTCGTTATTCGATTGGCTTCTTCGTTACCGACCCGTTTACGCCATTCATATATTGCAGTTTTATCTGCTAATGAACTTAAAACGGTGGTTACACTGGGTAATGGAGAGCCAGTTGGGGTCTGATAATGTCTATTACCATTTACTGTGACTCTATCTATTGATTTGTATTCGTATTTTTCTTTAAGCATAGCACTATTATACTATACTTTAGATTAGAAAGCAAGAGTTTTTTAAAGATTTTCTTGTATTTCTGCTATTAATTTTGCTTTAGTGTGGCGTCTGTCTAATTGAATACCTAGATTTTCTTCAGCCCACATATCAATCTGCTTTTTAGTCATTGAAGTAAAATCTACTTCTACTACTTCTGGAGTATCTTCAACTACACTAACTGTCTCGCCGATTGCTATTGATACTATTTCACTAGTTGCTATTACTTCATCTACAATCTTAGTTTCGTTTGCTTCAACACGACCCATGAATTCACGATGTCTTTTTGCATCTTGAACTTCTTTTCGAATCTGTTTCTTCTGGTCTGAAAGTCCTTCCATTGGATCTTGTTTCTTATTCAAGTTCGAAGTAAGAATCTTCATATCTTCTTGTGAGATGACTTTTTGCTCGCCTTTAACTATTAATGCCATTATTTTACTCCTTTTTTCGCAGATTTTACTGCTAATTTATGTACAGTATCTTTGCTGGACGCCTTATCAGTATTTTTCTTATATCTATTCTCTAGATCAATAGAATCTACTGTAACATTTGATACATATTTACTATTTGATAGTAAATCAACCAAAGATTCTTCGTCAACTGTATAACCCATTCCTGCTAATTCACGAACTAGCATCTCAGTGTCAATAGAAGGAATATCATTTGCTTTTAATGAAATGAGATATGCATTTATGTCGCCCATTAATTGGGCGTCAAAGTTTGCCTTCTCGTTTAAAAGCGTAGCAATCTTCATATTATGCTCTTTCTTCTCTGCCTAATGGATTTGATTCTTCGCCTGATGCTGATTCATCACCACCAAAGTCTGCTGTGATATCATCTTCCATATCATCGCCCATATCACCACCAAGTTCAACATCACTCATATCGTCAGCAACTTTATCGCCTGATAATACTAATGTTGCGTCTTGTACTGCATCTTTAGCCGAACGTGCTTGACCTAACAAACTGTCAATTGCATCATCAACTGATGATTTAAATACACCTGCTTTGTCTGGACCATGTGAGTATGCCATTTCATCAGATAATGGACCAATTTGGTCATTCTGAATCTTACCTAATTTTTCAATTACGTCTTGTAACTCATCAACAATACCTCTTGCAGCCATCGTAATTTCTGCTTCTGCGGCATCAACTTCAAGTAAAGCATTTAACTGCTCCATTAAAGATTTTTCTAGTTTAGTTTGTTTCATTTTATTTCCTCGATTGTTTAATCTATTACATTCCGTATAATTCTGTTTGGTCATCCCATTCATCATCTATCTTTTCAAGTTTTTCTTTAATTCCATATAAGTCGCCAGTTCCTGCTTTATCGCCGGTATTAAAAAATAAATGACTATTTTTTGCTCTATATTGTATCGCATGGTCTAATTCTGATATAGTAAGTCTTAATCTATCTTGAACACGAGATAATTGCGAATCGTTTACATAACGATAATGTTCAGGACCTTTTTCTTCCTCATCTTCAGTTACACTTTCTGATTTTGTAGAACCATCAGCATCAAAATGTTGCTCTCTGATATCTTCTACGTATTCAATTGCTTGTTCAACCATTGTGATGTCCATGTTACCATCGCCACAGTCTTGTAACACAGAATGAACGTATTCTAGTTTCTCGTGTTGGTCGTTAGCATAATCGCCTTCATTTACTGTTTCTACTTCTTCTGTGATATTATGCTTAGAAAAATACGCGACAACATCTGACGGCTTACTGAAAAACTCTTGACCTTTTTTACCATTGATATTCATGAACCAACCATCAGCACCTTGATCAAAATCACCTTGAGAAATTACTTTTCCTTTGTATGTTACGAAAGAAATGTCTTTACTCATGTCTTTACCAAACTCGTAATCGCCTTCACTTGACATTATTTTCTTTTCTTCTTCTGATTCGTCAAATTCACCTGCTTTACGGAAAATACCAATTTGTTTATAACGATCAGCATTGTCGGCTATGTGATTCATAACATCTTCGTAGTTGTCTTTAGTTAGACCACCATATTGGTCGATACCAACTGATTCTGCTAATTCCCAAAATTCATCCATTGACATGCCCAAACCTTTAGCCATATCTTCTGCTGTATCGCCTAGTTCTAATTCTTCTTTTACTGGATCACTATCTTCTTTAATAATTGAAGTATTACTATCTGGTCCGTGTGCTTTTAACAATGATTTGATTGTTTCAATCATAAGCATGTTTTCTACATACTTTGCACTCATGTATTCGTCTTTTAATTCCATCTTAGTAACTTCAAGTGATGCCTTTGCTTCACGCAATGATGCTAAATCACCTGATATTTCATAGCCAAAATTATTCTTCAAATATTCATTCATTCGTGATGAGATGTACACCTCATCTGAGTTAAAGAACTTTGTTGTATGTTGATTCATATTATTATCCCAGTATACTGTATATTACATGTATTTATCTTTTTAATACACAAATCTATTTATGCATTCGTACATTACTAATATATTAAAGGATTATGTTTTCGTAAAGATTGGTTATCTTACGTTTGAGTTTACTAGCCTCGTGTTTTGATTGCGAGAACCTTGCTTGAGCAATATCCATTCTGCCTTCGTTAACTGCACGTTTGGCAACTTGATATGAATTTTTATGTTGAATTGCACTACTATAATGTCGGTCAAACAATTCATTAATTCTAATTATTTCCATAATTTCTGGAGAATTAATTGTTTTACCTTCATT
>Ga0115000_10001596_pt1 | contig 19911 bp, 11 predicted proteins | sample ArcticOcean_MG_C_6_FD_89690 | JGI IMG/M metagenome (GOLD analysis project Ga0115000, IMG submission 89690) | Marine microbial communities from western Arctic Ocean - ArcticOcean_MG_CB8_128 | ecosystem: Environmental > Aquatic > Marine > Oceanic | place: Arctic Ocean: Canada Basin | collected... | reverse complement strand
GGTCCTCCCCCGAGCTTTTAAAAGGCAAAAGAAAAGACCGCGCGTCGGACGTCTTCGCGCTCGCCGTAACGCTCTGGGAAATCTTCGAGCGCGACACCCCGTTCGCCGGCATGGCGGACATGAACGTCATCAACCAGATCTTAGCTAACGTTCGTCCGGAAATCGAGAAAACGCCGGCGGAGTTTCGTTCTCTCGTTCAGCGCGCTTGGACGGAAGAGGCGAAATCGCCTACGCGCTTTCCAACTTTTAAAAACGAAGAAGAAGAAGAAGAAAAAGAAGAAAAAGAAGAGGAAGATTTTATATGTGGTTTGAAGAATAACACCAACAACAGCACCGTTTTTTGTTTGTTTGGGGAGAGCAGCGCGTGTGAATACTCTTCTTATTATTTTATTATTGTTGTTATTATTATTTTATTATTGTTGTTATTATTATTTTATTATTATTGTTATTATTATCGCATGACGACACAAAAATCGCAAAAAATCATCCTCGAAAAGAAAAGAAGAAAAAAAAATTCTTATTAGGGTTTTGAAACCCTAAAAACTTGCGTTGAAATCTCCGCCCGCGGTACGTGTTTTTCTCTCCATTGCAGAGGAGGACGATACGAAGAAGAATAGAACAGAAGAGATGACGACGACGATGAAAAGACGCAACAACAACAAAAGGATCCCCGCTATATTTTGTCTCGTTTTATATTGCTCTTCTTTTGTTTCAGCCCTCTTTGATGATGCGAGAGAGGAAGAGGAAGAAGGATCATCATCACGTTTCCCCACAGGGGAAACGACGGACGAGGAGCCGCGTGGTGGTCGAACGGATGCGCGGGATCTGGCGAATAAAATCCTCTCCGGCGGTAAAACCAACGCTCCTGTTCCTCCGAGCGACGATTCAGACGACGAGAGAGATGATTTTACTACTCGCCGCGACTCGTTTACGTACTCGACGCCGAAATCGTTCGACGAGAGCGCGAGAGATGAAAGCGTGGACATTCGGCGTCACGAGGCCATTCTGGACCACATTTTGAAGGTTGAAGAGGAAGAGGAAAAAATGACGGAGGAGGACGGAAAGGAAGAAGTTGAAGACCAAGAACTTTTGTCATCATCAGCATCGTCGTCGAGGAGGAGAAACAACAGAGAATTTAGTAGCAATAAACGAGATCATCGATTGGACAGTCGCTTCGAGGATTGGCTTCGTAAGTTCCCGGAACGCGCGAGGTCGTATTGCGGCGAGAGAGATGATGAGGCGAAGGAGGAGGAGACGGAGGAGGCGTTTGCTGCTTCATCGTCGTCGCAAAAGTTTAGGTTGTGTCCTCAATCGTTCGCGCGGGAGCAGATTTATCTGGAAAACCTCAGACGGGTGGAAAGGCACAACGAAGCCGTCGAGAGAGGGTGGCCGACGGAGACAAAGTTAGAGCTGAGCGTGGATAATCAGTTCGCGGATTTGACGAAGAGTGAATACGAGAGATTAATGAGCGAGAACGGGATGAGGAAAAGCGAGGAGGTGACGACTTTGAAAAAGCAGCAGCCTTTTTGGAGAGACAAGAAGAACGCGGAGGAGGAGGAGATGGAAGAGGATTTTGAAGACTCGAGCGAGAAGAACAACGTGGTCGCCACGAAGGAGATGAAGAAGTTGACGGCTGGGTCGTACGCTATTGCCAGTTTAGGAGGAAGCTCTGAGGAGAAGAACAAAGATAAAAGCATTTCTTCTTCTTCTTCTTCTAAGAAGGGTATTTTCGGTAAAGTTGTCGAGGAAGTAGACGACGAGAAAGACCAATCCGGACCGACGCTGGAGGAGTTGAAACAAGCAATCATCGACGACGCGAACGAAAACGAAACCGAAAGAAGTGCCGTTCGCGAAGTTGGTGGTGATTCTATCGAAACGACTAAGAAGACGGAGAACATTTTATCCAGACAGTTCCCGGAAAAAGAACGCGAGGCGGTCAACGCGAGAGTCATCATCCCGAAGAAGATGCAAAACGCCGCCGGGGTGAAGAAATTTTCCCTGAGTGACATCGAAGACGCAACGTTAGATCCGGAATTCGTGAAATATGCGTTTAAATACGACAAAAGGTCCGAGTATTGCGGTGACGACGACGATTCGCAGTGGCCTTGCGAAGTTGCGTTTCGAAAGCAGGACGTGTTCCTCGCCAACGTGAAGGAAATCGACGAGCAAAATAGACTAGCCAAGAAACGAGGATCGCACATGCGCAAAGGTATCACGCGATTCGCGGATTTGACGCAAGATGAGTTCGAAGACACGCACGCGACGTACGTGCCAAAAGAACATCAAGAGGATAAAGCCGAGAGAGAACACAGAAAGGCGAGTAAAGCGAAGAAGGATAAAATCGCCGCCGAGGCGTCTGCGAAAGGCGGTTCGAGAAAGTTTGGCAAACACAACCATCACGGATTGTTCGCGAACAAAGAAGCAGTAGTTTCGGTAGAAAACGAGAAGGATGTTTCCGTCCTCGCGAACAAAAAGGGGGAAGACAAAACGACGACGACGACGACGACCGATTCGGTGACGAAAGAGGAATTCGCCTCGAAAGAAGACGACGACGAAGAAGATCAACAACCAAAGAAGGAAGCCGGAGAAGAGGAGGAAATGGAAGAAGAAGGGGAAAATGTGACTTCCTCCTCTTCCGAAACGTCTTCGTCTGCTTCTTTCAAGAAGAAAGTTTCCAACGCGATGTCGTCGAATAAGAACAAGAAAACCGTCGTCGTCGTCCAAGAAGAAGAAGGCGCGGAGGCGGAAGTAGGAGAGAAAGAAGAACGGGACGAAGAAAAAAAGACAAACACCAGAAAGCACCTCTCCAAAGAGCAACGCAAAGAACAAGAAGAACGCGCGAAGAAAATGACCCCGGACGAGATCAAGAAAGCTCGCAAAGCGAACAAGTTGAAGAACGCCAAGCAAGGCATCGCGCGCGAACTCCCTCAACTCGGCGAGATCACCAAGGATGAAAACTTGAAGAAAAAAGTCGTCGATAAGTACAACTTTCAAAACGAGAAGAACGAATCATCCGACGAGGAAGCAGAAGACGAAGAGGCGTCAAACAACGTCATCGACGTCCAAATTCACGAGTTCAACGATCCAAACGCGAACACGACGACGTTCAAGAAACATTTCGATTGGCGAAACAAAATCGATATTGGTCCGGTGTATTCGCAAGGCGCGTGTTCCGGGTGCTGGGCGTATTCAACGGTACAAGTCATCGCGGATTCAAAAGCAATCAACACCGGTACTCGACCGGATTTGTCCCCGTATCACTTGTTATCTTGCGATACGCTCGATTCCGGGTGTCACACGGGTAACATGGCGACCGCGTACGCGTGGATCGGCGTCCAGCGCGACGGCATCTTGCGCTCGAGAGATTTCAGCACCGACATAACGTCTGCGGAAGAGTGTCCGTTACCGTCCAACTTAGGTTCGAACGGGGAAATACTCCCCGAGGCGCAGGCTCCGAAACCGAAAGGAATTGGTATCGATGGGTACTGCGAAATCGCGCCGTTAGAAGGCAAAGATACCATTTTGGCTTTAATGCGCGCGGTGAAGCAACAACCCATCGCGGTTGGATTGAACGTCAAACCGTTACAATTATACGGCGGAGGTTTAGTCCAAGTCGCCGATTGCCCTCCCGCTTCGACGGATTCGGTCACCGCAATCAACCACGCCGCAGTTATCGTCGGTTGGGGCATGGACGAAGCCGCCAAGAAACCGTACTGGTTGATCAAAAACTCCTACGGCGTCGATTGGGGAGAGGACGGCTACGCGCGAATCGCCATGGAATTAACCGAAGGCGGCGCCTACGGCGCCTGCGGTTTATACTCCGAGCAAAACTACCCATTAACCGATGGAACCAGCTGCGCCGAAGGCAGCGATAAGCGATGGTCCGAAATCCAAGGCTCCGAAGGTGACGTCTATTTGATGCCCGATTACGTCCTCGTCCTCCCCAACGGCGGCGGTTTACTCACCCCGGCAAAGTTCACCGTCTTTGGCCACGACGTGACCAACTTATTAAAATATACCTCGGTGTTCTGTTTCGTTTCCTGCATCGCGCTCATCTTGATGGAAATCGCCCAGTGCATCCACCCAGAAATGGAAAACTGGGGAACCACCACGACGAGCAATACTACTACCTCCGGCGGCGAGCGTACTACTCTGGACGTAAAATCGACTGTCGAAGAGGCGCAAAAAGAGACCCTCTTGGCCAAGAACGACGACGAGAAGACAAAGAGTCACAACCCCGCTAGAGGAAAAAAGAACACCACGTACGGCACGAGCGAGAACGCTTAATAATAATAGTAAACTAGTAGTTGTAGTAGTAACAGTAGCAGCGTATGTAAGAACCACGAGCGCGTTCACACCCTAAAGAAGAGCATTTCAACCCGCGGCAAAATTCACCAAATCCGCAATATACGACGTTTAAGAAGAAACGATGTCGAAGACGAACCCCGTTGCTTGATCATCACGAAAGAAGAGAGAGTCGTTTCTGTCGTTTTACTCGAATATAATACTACCAATGAGAGCATCATCATCGCGCTTCCTTTTCCTCCTTTTCCTTTCCGTTTCCGTTTCCAATTCTCGCTTTGGTTTTCCCGTCGTCACCGCCTTTGAGGAGGATGCAACGGAGGAGAATGGAGAGCTCGGATTCGCGAAACAGTTCAATCCTTCAGAAAACGATGAGAATGCTTATGATAATCAGGAAGTGCACATGTATTACGGCTCGTTCGGGGGCGCGAGCAACTGCGAAAACTGCCTCGTCAAAGCGCGATGGCTGGCGGAAAAGCTAAGGGTGGACACGTTGCACGTCCCGGCGTGTAAACGAAAACCGGGGGACGAGATGCAATTTCCGACGATGAACCCGATGGAGTATTTCGACGAGAGGAGTTTACGTTCGTGTAACAGTAAGAGTGCGGTTCTCGCGATGGATGGGGGTGATGGCGACACGTATGATTCGTCGTTGTCGTCGCCGGCGTATTCTTTCAACGTGGAAAGTTTAGGCAGGAGGATCACCGCGGACGCGGTGAACGGGATGCCGTGTTTCGAGCTCGTCGAAGGGTGGTGCGAGATTGAAAAGCACCGTCTCGGGGAGTATTTAATACCGAAGCATAAGTATAAAGTGCAGTGGAAAGTGGTGACGTCGAATTTAGAGGAAGCGAAAGAGAACGCCGGTCCCGGGAAGGAGATTTATTTCGCCGGGATGTACGATTTCGAGCCGGTGGATCCAAAGACCGGGAAGAAGTATCCGAACGTGTGGCAGAAAGAGGCGCAAAGGTACGTGAAAGGCGAGACGGAAAAGTTGGGGTGGGCGGATGAAGCCGTGGAGAAGAGGCGGAGGGAGCGAGACGCGGTGAGAGCGAAGAAAGCAGCCGAAGCGAAAGAGAAGAGTTTTAACAAGGACCGCCACAACAAAAACAACGACATCAATACCTTTGGGTTGCTCCCAACTGGTGAAACGCTCGGACGCGCCAATCAACAAAACATACCGCGCAGAGATATGTTTTTAGCTCGAGAACAACAAATTAGACAGCAGCAGCAGCAGCAGCAGCAACAACAACAACAACAACAACAACAACAACAACAACAACAACAACAACAACAAAGTAGCGCTATTATCCCGCAGCAGTTGCAAGCGGAACATCAAATTTCCGAGGAGACTTTTCGCGAGGCGTGGAACGAAAACGCAAACTCGAACGCCAACAGACGACGGGCGAGAAACTTATTAGCGTTTAGCAGCATCGAACCGTGCTATTCGAACGGGAACTTGAACGATGAAATCTACGAAGAAGCGAACAAAGAGATTGAAAAGTTAAAGATTGAACCGAGCGACACGTTGTGCGTCCACTGGCGCCAAGAGGATTTCTTATGGAAGAGAATCGGCAACGATTTCGTCAAAAACGTCAGCTACACCGCGGAAAGAATCATTCACAGAGCAGAAGCTTCGAAATTGAAAACCGTTTTGTTGTTGACGAACGACCCGGAGGTGTACCCGGACGACAAACGGTACGACGGTCGCGTCGCGGTGAACACTTTGCGAGGCATGTTGCACGAAATCGGCGGTTTACGCGTTGAGTGGTCCATGCACCGGAACGAACCGGACAAGAGCAAAGCGATTTACATCGACAAGGCGACGTGTTCAATGATGGTGGATTTTATCGGAACCGGCAAGAGCTCGTTTACGGCAACCATCATGGACATGCGCCAAACGCACGAGTTGTGTTCGATTGACGATCCGAAAGACGCGCGGTTGGGTAGAAAAAGCAATCGCAGTATTAATAGTAAAGAAGGGAACGCGTTAGCAACAACAGGAGAAAAATCGGCATCGCCAGGGTTCAAGTATAAGATGTGTTTGAAAGAACAGTACGGCGGCGTCTCCCGCAACCATCGATCGCCGTTCATCTTCCCGATTGACGAATTCGAACACCCGATTCACGCGGTGGAGACGCTCTTGGACCTCCATACTACGACCCCGTCAACGAACGATGACGAAGATGACGACGACGACGACGATGGGGACGAAATAGACTTAAGAGGCGGCCCGGAAGTCGTGGACGAGTACTTGGCCGAAAAGGAGATCAAGACTTTTAAATCGAAAGAGAAAAAGATCGAACCGGAGGTTGAGAAAATAAATCACGACGAGTACGTGCGAGAGTACCAAGAGGAGAACCAGCAGTCGAACGCGATGAAGGAGTTTTCAGTTCTAGATCCATCGATTAGCTCAGAGGATTTGAAGTTAGATTTGCGTGAGTTGGACGACGACGCTTCGGTAGAGTGCGATAGGTGTTACGCGGCGATGCCACAATCAGAAGTCGCGACGCCAAACGCCGAGATTTGGTTGACGACGCCGTCGTGCGAGAAGTGCGGAGTACAGCTGTTGAGAGTGCAAAAACAACGCGCGAATCAAGGAAGCGAGAAGAAGAAGAAGAAGTAGCAGTAGTTACGAAGTAGTAGTCAAGTTTGAAATGTGATTGATAATAGTGATAAATTTAATTATATTGAATAACGAAGGAACGTTTACGCTTGTAAGATTGGCTCCTGTCCTGGAATTAATTGGAAGCTCGGCGTACTTTTCGCGATTTCCAACTCGGACTTGTCCATGTCCGCTTGAATTTGGTCGTACAAAGGCGTGGACATGTATCTTTCCGAGGTGTCCGGAAGCATGCACAAAATCGAACTGCCTTTTGGCGCGGATCGGGCCACTTTCAAAGCGCCACTAAAGGTTGCCCCGCCGGAGATACCGGTAAAAATGCCCTCCTTGGACGCTAAATCTTTCGCGCACTGCATGGCATCCGGTCCGTCGATCGGGATCAATTCGTCGTGCAAGTCAATCCCGGATTCCAAAACGAGCGGGATGAAATCTGGCGTCCAACCTTGAACCGGGTGCGGCGTAAACGCCGGGTGCGACCCGACCGGCGCGCCGGACGGCTTTCTCTCCGTCTTCGTCCCAGACGCCAACAACGGCGCCGCCGACGGTTCCAACAAACAAATCTTCACGTCTGGTCTCTTCGCTTTCAATGCCTTCGCGACGCCGTGAAACGTCCCGCCGGTCCCGTACCCAGTCACAAAGTGCGTCAAATTCTTCCCGCTGAAGTCTCTCAAAATCTCCTGCCCGGTCGTCTTCTCGTGAAACTTCCAGTTCGCCTCGTTTTCAAACTGACTCGTCAAAAACCACCCGTGCTTCTCCGCCAACTCTTCCGCTTTCTTCACCATGCCGGTGCCTTTCCCTCCTTTCGGCGTGACGATAACCTTCGCGCCTAACATGCGCATAATTTTACGCCGTTCGATTGAAAACGGTTCCGCCATACAAATGACGCACGGGTATCCTCTTTGCGCGCACACCATCGCAACCGCAATGCCTATGAAAGAGAGAGAGAGAGAATCATCGCGTTTGGGTGAATTGTGGGTCCGAATTGCTCTCGCGCGAGAGAAGAAAAATATCTCAGAAAAGGGCCTAAAACGCCTAATTAAACGACACCAATCCGATCAAAAACGTGACGTCGCCCATCAAAAGTGCGCGCAAAAACACGTACCTGTATTCCCACTCGTCGCCTCTACCACGGTCATCCCGGGTTTTAACTTCCCGCTTTTCTCCCCGTCTTCAATCACGGCCAACGCCAAGCGATCTTTCACCGACGATAACGGGTTGAAGTATTCGCACTTGACGAATAACTCGACGCCGTCGGGGGCCAATTTGTTTATTTTCACAACCGGAGTGTCGCCGATTAAGGAGGTTATGTTCTCGTGGATCACGGCTCTTGGTGGTTTGAGAGAAACTTTGGAGCTTCGTTTGGTGGTGGTGGTTTTAATCTGTGGGCGCTGGGCGATGGATTGGGTGAATGATAACATGATTGCTTTGGTCGATTGATTTTGGATTGTGGAGTTTCGTTCCAACTGTTTTCTCGTAAAAGAGAGGAAAAACGCTAACGAACGGGATGACGATGTCAATGCGACATCGAGGAAGGTAAACGACTCTTTTGTGACGGTGGTTTCAATCAACGCGCGCGTATATTTACATTTTCTACTTATCTCGCTCTAACTACTTGCGCTAAAATACTCTCTGCGTCCGTATATTCTTAATCCGCCCCGACGATGGTACTCTCGGCGAGTTTTATCTTTCCCGCTTTAGTACTCTTCTTTTTGTTCGCGGACATTGATTTTTCTTCTTCTTCTTTATTATTATTATAGTCGCATGAAAAGTCGTCGTTTGAATACTCTTGTTCTTTTTGTTCGTCATCTTCCGCGGGTAAGACTATTCGTAAAGGCGTGGTTCTTTGGACGTCTTTCAACGCGTCCGAGGAGATTTTGACGTTTTGCTGATTTTTGTTCGAAGAATTCGATTCGCCTTCAAATTCGAATAAAGTCCTTCGGTACGTTCGAAACCATTTGCGAGGCATGAAATCTAATCGATCAATCATAGTCGGTTCGAAAATGGATTTCAGCATTGCCACGTGATTATTCTCCCAGTTGCCGTCGAATCCGTGATACAGTCTACTCGGCGCGTATTTTTCAAACGCGGTGTCCTCGTGAACGTGCCAGTGTTTGAGTTTGGATCGTAGTAGTATAACTTCTTCTTTTTCTTCTTTTTCTTCCGCGTCGTCTTCGGCATCTCCTAATTCTATCGCGTCGGTGGCAACTTCCGTCGCTCTCGATCGCGCGCGAGAGTCTTCGTACGCGAATATGTCGTCAGCGACTATGTCGTTTGATGAATCGCAAGCGTTACTCTTACTTTCGTCGTCGCTCTTATTCTTCCCGCTTTGACGACGACTACTAAAACTTTTACGACGGTCGTAGTAAAACGTCGGCACTTTCCTCTTCAAAACCTCCATCTGTTCCTCGAACTTCGCCCCTTCTCTCAAACTCGTATCCTCGACCATCCTCACTAAATTCTTCACCGAAAACGTCTCCATCGTCTCTTCGTCGATTGGTTTCAAGAGAAACTTCTCCTGGCGTCTCGTCTTCTCAATTTTCCGCTCCTCTTCAAATCGACGCATCAAATGCCCAAACCTTCCTTTCACCCCGTACGCTAATTCCAGAAAGTGCCTGTAGTCGTCCCGGTCGCCTCGTAACGCTCGTTCCATCCGCCTCGATTGCTTCGTCAGTTCTTTTTTCCAGACGCGTATTTTCTTCTTAGACAGTTCATATCTGTGTCGTCTGAATTGCTCCGCTATTCTGTGGTACCCGAAATGTCGCAACGTCGGGTCTGGGAACTGTTTCGCTTGTCTTAGGACTTTTCGGTATAAAAGAACCATCTGTCCTTTCTTCATCTGTCCTTGGTGTTGGTTTTGGTGTTCAAACAATCCTCCTTCGACGTAAGTTCCGTTCGCGCGTTTCTTGTTAAGTAATTCCAACAAACGCTTCGTGGTGTTCGTTTGGTGGTCTTTTGGGTCGTCGTAGCTCCGGGAGGAGGAAGAAAACGAAGACACGAAGCACAACGAGTGGTGAAGAAGGCGTCCTTTTCCTCCTCGTAATCCTCCTAAAAGTCCTCCAAAGCGACGTAACAACAAGGACTTCATGAGAGCGTAAACAATGCGCGTTAAATTAATGGCAAATTGGCGTCAGAATTTACGCGCTTTAGTAGATACAAAAGACGCAATAATACTCACACAAAACACGCCAATAGGAAGAAGAATGCAACGAGACAGACACAGATGGTTGGTGAAAACCGCGTGCGGGTCAATCGTCGCCGGCGCGTGCGGGTATTACGGTACGTTTTAGTGTATATCTTTCTTTTGTTTCCAATTGAATTGAATTTCCACGCGACGGGTTCGTTGTGTATGCGTTGCGTTTATTAACCTCTTTCTCTCTCTGAACAACAGTGGTGCACGCGATCAGAGACTCCCCAAACTACCGAAAGTTTCAAAAAGCGACGACACACTACGCGACGGCGTTTTATGCCTTGAGTGAACTCGTGCAAACGATCGCGACGGATATGAGTGATTTTGTCCTTCACGATGAAGACGAGGAGGAGGAGGAAAGGAACGTTCGAGCGGAGAGCGAAAGAGGATGCGGGACGACGACGAAAACGTCCGAGGAGGATGAAAGCGAGGAGCATGGACTGCGTTATTCTAAACCGGTACCGAAACGATTGCGGCGAATGTTGCGCTGCGCGCGGCAGCCGGAGGTGATGGAGGCGGTGTCGGATTTTATCGCCGTCGGCGTGATGAAGAGCGTGCGGAGAGCGAACGACATCGGGGCGGGGATTTCTTTTTTAGCGCCGAATAGTTCGAGTAATAGCGATGATGGTAGTGGTGGTAACGGGGGTCTGCGTGTGTTGGAGCAGAGAATGGCGGACTTCGTATCGCGAGTGACCGAGACGGTGTTGCAAACGGAAGAGAGCGCTTTGAGGTTTAACTCTATTTTTACGAATTGCGTGGAATCGGTGGCGAGCGCGACGAAGAAGGCGCTGACGTTAGGTGTTGGTGCGAGCGGAGGAGCAGAGGACGGAGAGTCTCCTCTCACGTACGAAACCGTCGCAGACTTGGCCATGCGAGAAATCGAGAAGCGCAAAAAGTTTCTTTTTGATCTCATCGACGTCGGCGTGCGATCGTTCGTTTCGGAAAATCAACGAAACGAGGCGAATCCGTTCAACGACGTCATCAAAGCGTTAGAGACGAACCCTCAAATCGGATTCAAATTGATCGATTCAGTCGCGACGAAAGTGGTGGAAACCTACGTAGCGGAAACGCACAAGAGCGGTTTCGTCTCGGAAATGGCGAGACAATCGAATAAGAGGAGAGGCCCGAGAAGTCGCGGATCGATCGCAGATCTACCCGCGGAAGAGTTTCGCGCGAGCGCAAGTTTTGCGATGGAAAAACGATTGTCTATGGGAGAAGATCAAGAAGGACAAGGACCGAAGAAGAAGAGCGGATCGCCAAAGACGCCGTTGGAAAGAGCGTTGGCGCAACAAAGACGACGAGAAGAGGGAGAAATCAATGAAAACGACGATGATGAAGAAGATCGTGGAGATAAATCCATCCCAGAAGAATCCGCCGGAGATGTTCCAGACCAAACGCCTAGATTCAACGGGTTACCGCCTCGAAGACCGTCCAACGCGAACCTCGCCTCGGAACAACATCCCACAACGGGCGGAAGTGGTGGGAATTTTCGAACGTTCGAGGGCGAACTGGCGAAAGATCTATTCGACGTCGTGAGAGCGACGCCGAATTCGCGGAAGTTCGCGGTCGAAATGGCCACGCAGTGCGTGCGATCGGCTACGAGTGCGATCGTTTTCGCGCTCGTCGACGTCGTGCGCGTCGAGCTTCGCAAAGTGTCCAGAGGCTTCCACGACTGGATTCAAACCGGCCCGGAGTTTGACGGCATCATCGATATTCGCATGATATGGGCGAAACGCATGATGATGTTCGCCGTATTCCTACTCATGATACGCGTCGTGTGGAATTACGCCGTCGGAAACGACGTGCTTTCTTAGTGAGAGAATTATTTATTTAAAACTTTGAACAACTGCTCCTATATTTTGCGCTCTACTATTGACAACATTATCGCATCTTTTGCCGCAATTTCTTCAACTCGTTGCAATGTCGCATCTCGTACACTTTCCCTTTCTCTCTCTGATCTCTGGAATAACTCCTCAACATCCTCTCTTTCGTCCCTCTCTCGAACAAGCACGAGTTTTCTAACATGCCTTTATAATCGCGTTCGATCGTTTGCTCCATGCGTTGTCGATTGAACGTTCCCGGCGTGAAACTTTTATCAAAATGCGCTTTACTCTTCACGTAATACGGCACGTCTAACTTTTTCGTCTGCAATTTCGTCTGATACCCGCTGTTCGGTGAATCCGGAAAGAGTTGATAGTGCACTTCCGGCGCCGGCGAGAACGCCCACAAGAACAAAAACAAAAGAATCGGAATCATTTGCATAAAGTTCCTCGCAAACGTCGAAGCTAAATGTTCCGGTTCCGATTGATGGTACTGTCGTCTACTGCTATTATTACTTCTATTATCTCTCTGTCTCTGCTGCTGCCTCGCCCTTTGCTCTCGATGCGAGTGAAACCCGTGCGTGTGAAACCCGTTCCCTCCGAACGTTTGAAACCTCACCCCGGGCATACCTCCGCCAAAGAACATGTTAAAAATCTCTCTCGGATCGATATCGTCCTCAAACCCACCAAACGGCGAGTGCGCTTGCCCCGCGTGCCTCCTCCGCATCCCAGCCGCCATACCTTGCGGCCCTTCCTCGCTCCCGTACCTATCGTACGCCGCCCTTTTCTCCGCGTCCGACAAACACGCGAACGCTTTACTCACAATCTTAAACGCCTCCTCCGCTCCTGTCCCTTGACACTTATCCGGGTGAATCTTCACCGCTAACTTTCTGTACGCTTTCTTAATCTCGTTCTCCGTCGCCCTTCGTTCCACGGACAACACCGCGTAGTAATCGTTCTTCTTCGACGCGATATCTTTCATCAACTTCTCTTGTTCCACGGTCCCTTTGACGTAAGATTCTTCTCGTTTCGTCGACGAAGTCTCTTGCGCCGTGCGTCTCGCAGTCGCCTCTTTCGCTCTCTGACCCGGAGCGGACGAAGACGTCGTGAACCCTTTCGCTCTTCGCTCCGAAATCTTCTGCGCGAACGAAGCGACTGCCGACGCCAACGACGCGTTCAGTTTCTGCGCTTTCTTGGCAAATTTCAACGCGGAATCCAAATCCGATTCGTTCGTCGCCGAGGAAAGTTTCTCGCTCGCGATGTCCAAACATCGAGACGCTTCGTCCGCGTTCATTCTTGTTTGTTTGTGTTAGGATGATGATCGCTAAGAATCGTCGAAGGAAAAGCTGATCTTTGATGAGTATTCGATGTTTGTGTTCGTGCGTGAGTAAGAGCGGAGGAGTTGTGACGTTCGATTGGATTATTTGACTCGTTTGTTTGAACGGACAGACAGAGAAAAGAAGGAAAGTCGGATGTCGCGCTTTCGCGTCTGTTTCTCTCTCTTTTTGCGGAATAGTAGTATTACAAGTTTTTCTGAATCTTTACATTTATTACGACGCGTATAACTCGCCGTGTTCGTATCGCCAACCATATGGTAAAGGGCAGTCGTTGTCGAGGAGGTATTGTACACACTCGGGATGTTTGTTCCAGCGCGCTTCTTCTACGGCGCCCTCGTCCCAAGGCGCTTTGGCGGTTTCGTGCAAGTACTTCAAACAGTCCAAGTGGCCTCCTCTGGCTGCCCCATCACACGCATATTCGTCAAATTGATCATACTTACGCTCAACAAGGTATTCGAGTATGTGGAGATGACCATTTAAAGCCGCACATTCGGCAGTACCCGAACCCCATGGCGCTTTCGCTGCTTCGCGTAAGTATTTGAGTATCTCGAGATGACCTCCTGAGGCAGCATGTACACACGCATCCTCACCGATAGGACACTCATTTGCAACGCAATACTTTACCATTTCCAGATTACCTTGACGTGCGGCAGCTTTAATCGTCCCTTCATCCCACTTACACTTTTTCTCTTCTCGCGCCCACTTGAGCAACTCGAGTTTATTCGTTTCAGCAACTTTCCAGCAGAAATATGTTTCGTCTTCCAACCACCTCGGCCACAACGATTTATGCTCCCACGCAAACTCCAAAGTCGATATCGACGACATCTTGTTCACTTTAAACCTCTTCTTCAACTCCCCCTTGCGAGACGATCTCTTAATCAACTTTCTCGTCTCCGTATTCACATCGTGCAAGAATTTCACATCATTCGAATCCAATCTCGGAAGAATATGCGTCAAACTTATATCGTCGTTATTCACGATCAAATCCCACAAAGAATCTCTCTCACCAACCTTCCTCTTCCTCGCTCTCGTCACGACTCCTTCCCCAGACAACATGATGATGCTTTGTGTGTTCTTACGCGTCTTCTTCTCTCTCATTTTAGATGTGATTCTTTTTACAAATTCCAAAGCGGAGAAGACTGAAGAAATCGATCGAAAATGTGCACAAGAGAAAGGAAGCGTCACGTACGAAGATACGATTTTACGAAGCATAGCAGAAGTAATAATGGTAATTCAAAAACGAACAAACGGCTTTCCTTCTTTCTCATCATCAAAATCACTCTATGCCTAATCTCAGCGTCACCGCTAATCTGTGCGCGTCCAAGCCTTCGACCTCGGCCATCTTCGCCACGTGCGGGCCTAAATTTTCGATGCCTTCCTTCGTCAACTCTTGGACGGTCATGTATTTAATGAACGAGTCTAAGGAGACGCCTGAGTACATGCGACTGAACCCGTAGGTGGGTAAGACGTGGTTGGTTCCAGAGGCGTAATCGCCGACGGATTCTGGGGTGTATCTTCCCATGAAGATGCTTCCGGCGTTGTCCAAGGACGGGAGTAAACTTTCCGGGTCTTCGACGTTGACGATTAAATGTTCCGGCGCGTACGCGTTGGAGAACTTGACGACTTCGTCGATGTCTTTCACGACGACGCAGTAAGAGTGGCTCAACGCTTTTTCCGTGATGTCTGCTCGCGGGAGCTTGTTCGCTTGCACTCGAACTTCTTCGACGATGCGTTCGACGTTTACATCCGGCGTGACGACCAAAACGACTTGCGAATCCGGGCCGTGTTCGGCTTGCGATAACAAATCCGCCGCCACGTGGCTCGGATTTGCATCTTTATCCGCGACGACTAACACTTCGGACGGTCCCGCCGGCATATCGATCGCGCACATCGCGTCGGAGTTTTGCAAATTCATCTTCGCCGCGGTGACGAATTGGTTCCCCGGGCCAAAAACCTTGTCCACTTTCGGACACGTCTCGGTGCCGTATCCCATGGCCGCCACGGCTTGCGCGCCCCCGGCTTTCAAAATGTGCGTGACGCCTGACTTTTTCGCGCAGTATAAAACTTCCGGGCAAATCGTCCCGTCTTTCAACGGCGGCGTGGCTAAAACCACAATCGGACACTTCGCAATCATCGCCGGCACGGCTAACATGAGCGCCGTCGACGGCAACACCGCGGTCCCTCCTGGAACGTACAAACCAACCGACCCGATTGGTCTCGCCACTCTTCGACACCTCACGCCAGGCATAGTCGTCACGTCCACCTCTCCCGTGTTCAACTGCGCCTCGTGAAACTTCTTGATGTTCTCAAACGCCACGTCGAACGCTTCTTTGACGGTAGGGTCCAACGACGGCTCAGGAAAGTTTTCAATCTTCTCCACCAAGGGCGAAGGCCTTACTTTATCGAACTTTTCCGTGAACTCTAAAACCGCGGAATCGCCTTCGTCTCTCACTTTATTCACGATTGGGTCCACGATAGATGCGATCGACGTAAAATCCACCCGCGGTCGCTTCAGTAAGAGCTTTTGCTCTTCTTTGGATAATTGATCGTAGTGGTGTGTTTTGATGGTCATTCGATCTGTCGTCGTCGCCATCATCACCACCCCTAAACCGGTTCTTGTTGTTGTTCTTGTTGTTGTTTTCGTCGCTCCTTTGCTGATCCGTTGCGCTCTCGTTTTTGCCGCCGCCGCTCGTACCACGCGAGAGGAGGAAGATGATGATGACGACGTGATTTTGGATGCGGACGACGCTCCAAATTGGCTCAAACTGCGCTCCATTTATATTAAATACTTTCCAAAACACCACCACCAAAAACAACGACAGAAAAGCAAAAGTGAGGAAAAGCTTCTCTTCTTTTCTCAGGAGTCGTGTTTCTCTTCTTCTTCTTCTTCTTCTTAACTCTGCGCGAGCTCTTACTGATGAAAGTGTGGAGAATGCAGAGAAGGACAGACCCTTTCGTGGCTTTTTTTTTGTTTGTGTGAGAGACCGTGGATTTGCACTTACATTTGAGAGAGTAAGAACTAAGCACTTAGAAAGCTAAATTTGAGTAAGTCTTACACTTTTACACACTAAACTTATAGTACGAATTCTTTACTCCTTTCGAGAGAGGAAAAAGATCTCTCTGAAAGAGAGTTATCCAATATCTTCACTTGTCAAAGGAGACATTTTCCTCGTTCGTTTTACTACTCTCTGAACACATACGAGAGTCACTAAGAGAGAGAAGAGTCAGAGAGAGACGAAAAGAATGGCAAACAACGCGATGATGGCTACTCGCGACGCGTTGGCTTCTTCTTCTTCGTCGTCGTCGTCCTGTTGTTCTTCGATGAGGATGATGGGAGGAAGAAGCAATACACGCATCGCGAGTAGGAGATGGAACGAGAAAGAACGACAGAGTTTTAGCGCGAACAACAACAAAAAAACAGCTACTTTATTAGCGAAGGCAATCGCAGAACCTGGCACGGAAGGGTACGTGGAAAACGAGACGGAGATTACGTTCCCGTTCGTGAAAATCGTCGACCAAGAGGAGTTGAAGTTGTGTCTGATCATGAATGTGATCGACCCAGCCATCGGGGGGGTACTCATCATGGGCGATCGAGGCACCGCGAAATCCGTGGCGGTTCGGTCGTTGATTCAACTTTTACCGGAGATTGATGTGGTGAAAGGGGACGTGTTTAACTCCTCGCCGACGGATCCTCAGTTGATGGGTCCGGACGTGAGGGAGAAGTTTCAGAAAGGCGAAGCGCTCGAGACGGCGAAGATACGCGTGCCGATGGTGGAAGTGCCCTTAGGGACGACGGAAGACAGAATTTGCGGGACTATTGACATTGAAAAGGCGTTGAGCGAAGGACGGAAAGCGTACGATCCGGGATTGTTGGCGAAAGCGAACAGAGGGTTATTGTATATCGACGAGGTGAACTTGTTGGACGATTCGTTGGTGGACGTGGTTTTGGATTCCGCCGCGGGCGGGTGGAACACCGTCGAACGAGAAGGAATATCTCTGAGTCACCCGGCGAAGTTTATCATGATTGGATCCGGGAACCCAGAGGAAGGCGAGTTGAGACCACAGTTGTTGGATCGTTTCGGGATGAAAGTCAGCGTCGCGACGGTGTACGACGTCGATAAGAGAACGGATTTGGTCATGAACAAGATCAAGTTCGACGAAGACCCGAAAGCGTACCAGGCGGAGTGCGCGGAAGAAACTGAAGCGTTGAGAGCGAGAATTCAAAAGGCGAGAGACATTTTACCGTCCGTGAAAATTTCGAGAGATATTCAGTTGAAGGTTTCCTCGGTGTGCGCCTTAGTAGACGTGGACGGTTTGCGAGGCGATATCGTCGTCACGAGGGCGGCGAAAGCCTACGTCGCGTACGAAGGCCGCAACGAAGTCACGCAAGACGACGTCGAGAAGGTCATAGGTCCGTGTTTGTCGCACAGATTGCGCAAAAACGTGACGGATACCATGGACGGCGGCTTTAAAGTCAAGTTGGGTTTCAACAAGATTTTCAAAGGCGACGCGATGGATTTCACGCAAGATTCGAAAACCATGGCTGAAATCATCGAAGAAGGCGTGAAAGAACCGGAACCGGAGAAGAAAGAAGAGCCGGAAGAGCCGAAGGAGAAGCCGAAACCCAAAGCTGGGGCGTGGGATCCGAGCAAGATGTTCGGTCGCGGGCGCTAAAAACCAAACAAAAAAGACAGGTTTGAAAACAAATTTTTTATTAATCACACACGACGACGAAAATTCACCATTTCTCTCTCTCTTACTATGATGATGATGATGATGATTTGACAACAAAGCTAATAAAATACACCCTCCTTACTACGAATACGCGTCCTATCTATGATGCGTTCTTTTTCTGTTCTCACTAAAAGTATTATCATCATCATTTACTCGTATCAATTATAAACGGGTGCTGCAAACACTCGCCGGCGGTTATTCTTCGTTCGGGATCTAAAATGAAAATCTTCTCCAATAAATCGCTCAACTGTCTCACTTTTTTCCTCTCGAAATCGTCGCCGCCGTGTTCCACGCACACCGCGTTGAGCATCGATTCCAAATGACCGGTTTTGTTCGCCGATAAGGTGTTGTTGTCGAAGACGCGAAACATGGTTTTTCCGGTGACTTTGTCGACTTCTGCGATCCGTAAATTCTCGTCTCGGTCGAAATGTTTCTCCTTGAACGCGGCTTTTCTTAAAACTTTCTTCGGCACCGCGCCTTTCATTTCCACGAAATACTTCAACATTTCGTTGTTGCTTTTACCCGGAAAACAAATCTTGCCGACGTATAATTCGTACAGGCAACACCCGACGGCCCATAAATCGATCGGAAAGGAGTACGGTAAACCTAAAACCACCTCTGGCGCTCGATAAAATCGACTGGCTAAATACGGCGTCAACTCGTTGTCCGCGTTGAATAACGCCGAGCCGAAATCGCATATCTTTAACACGTTCAGTTGGTCGTTCACTAAAACGTTGTCCGGTTTAATATCCGCGTGAACGATGCCACATTTTTGTAAATGCATCAAAGCGACAAACAACTGTCGAGCGTACACGCGAACGGCGGAGATGGAAATGCCGACGTCTCTGCCAAACTTCTTCGCCGCTTCGCGCAAGTTCATGGAGAGCTTTTCAAACACTAGAAAGACGTGGCCACGGAACTCGAACGAGCGATGGAATTGAACGACGTGTTTTTTACGCTCTGGGTCTCGATCGGAGAGTTTCTTTAGAATGGCAATTTCCGTTTTCGAGGCTTTTCTCATGGTTTCGTTGTTTCGAATGATTTTAATCGCGACAAACGCCGACGACTCGCCATTTTGAGATTCCATCGACAAATCTTTCGCTTTCAAAACGGAGCTGAAAACGCCTTTCCCGAAATTCGTTTCCATGACTTCGTATCGGCCGTCATCTAACTGCTCGCCGAGTTTAGCGCGGTAATACCCGTCAATATCGTCCCAGTTATCTTTTAACGCTTGAGAATTGTTATCGTTTCCTCCCGCGGCGGCGGCTTTGTGCATCGTCGTCGTCGTCGTTTTCGTATTCCCAGTATTCGCAGCAGCAGCAGTAGTAGTAGTGGTAATATTCTCCTCCTCGTCGCTCTCGCCGAACATATCCTCCGAGTCCGAGTCGAACATATCCTTCTCTTTCTTCTTCTCCGGGATCATCTTCGCTCCTCCCGCGTCCATCATCCCGTCCCGTTTGCTCTTCTTCGCTTCGTTCGAGTTCTCATTACCATCCTCTTTACGAGTAGTCGTAGTAGTAATAGTATTACCACCACTCATGGTCTCCACAATCTCTCGTCGTCTTTTCCGTCTCTCCTCCATCTCCCGTGCCTCTTCCTTTTCTCGCTCGAGTTCCGGGTCGAGTTCTCCGAGTAAAATTTTCACCTGTTTTTCATCCATCGCATTCTCGTCGTTCATCGTCATCATCGTCGCGGAATTATTGCGCCCCGTGGTCGTAGTCGTGCCACCATTATCGGGTAAAGTTTCGTTGCTGTTATCGTTCTTTAGTAAAGAAGAAGAAGAAGAAGAAGAAGAAGAAAATCTTTCAGCGTCAGTGCGTGTAAAACGTTGGTTTCGATTCGTAAAGCGGCGCGACGACGGAGGAGGAGACAAAGAATCGCGACGACGTAAACGACGATCCTCGGTGCGAT
>Ga0115000_10001595_pt1 | contig 19914 bp, 8 predicted proteins | sample ArcticOcean_MG_C_6_FD_89690 | JGI IMG/M metagenome (GOLD analysis project Ga0115000, IMG submission 89690) | Marine microbial communities from western Arctic Ocean - ArcticOcean_MG_CB8_128 | ecosystem: Environmental > Aquatic > Marine > Oceanic | place: Arctic Ocean: Canada Basin | collected... | reverse complement strand
ATCATCGTCGTAAACAAAAACTCTCTCTCTAACTCTCTGCTCTCGCTTAAACAATTCGCTTTTCTCTCTCTGGTCTTCTGTGTTTGGTTTTCCCCTTAAAAAGGTGAAAAAAAACGTCTTTATTATATTCATCACATTTGGATTTGATTGAAGTTTTGCCACACATAGCTTCTAGGACTCGATTGCGATAATGAAGAACAACAACTTCTTTCCGTCTGGCTGCTTCTTCATCGACGAATACAAGAAGAGCAAATGGACAGTCATATAAGATGTGAGTGATACATATCTTGATGATCATTAAAATGATTCCAATAATCAAAAGCTTTTTGTCGATGTTATCATGTGTAATACTCGTATTTTAAAATTTTGTGTCTCGAGAGAAAAAATTAAAAAAAAGACCAAAAATAGCCACGCGAGAAGAAGAACGTGTATCTCTTTGACTCTCTCTCTCTCTGTTTGTCTGCCCGTGGTGGGGCGTGTTCTTCTGAGAGAGAGAGAGAGAGAGAGAGAGAGGGAGAGAAAGAAGGCGCAAAGATGTTGGTCGAACCGTCTTCTTCTTTAGCGAGAAGAAGGAGAGGTCTGGCGAGGAGAAACGACGTGAGGAACTTGGCGACTTTTTGGCGTTTTGACGACTTTTCTTCTTTGACGACGACGGAAACGAGAAAGAAGTTTAAACGAGGAGAAGATGGAGAGGATCTTACCGACGAGTTTGAGGAGGAGAAGAAGAAACAAACGGACGAAGATATCATCGTGTATTACCTCACGTGCGCGGAACGAGGCGAGCGACCAAAAAGAGAGTTTTTCATGTGCGAACGGAAAAGTTCCTACGAGAAGACTGTGGCTGACGCGAGTGGGAAAGAACCCTACGACGCGTACGCGTTGGTTGAAATCGACGAGAAGGAAAGAAAAAGGAGAGAACGGGAAGAGAAGAGAGGGTTCTTCAATGTGTCCTCGTCGAAAGAGGATTTGTTTATCGTTTCCGCGACGGCGGTGGTGCACCACCCCGCGGATGGGTCGGCGAGTAAATGTTACGCGTTGTCCGAGTGGATGCGAGAGAAGCATTTGGTGCGCGCCATGAGATGTTTGTCGACGTACGCAAGGTATAGGGAGAGAAAGGCGATACGGATTTGGAGAGCGGAAGTGAGAAGAAGATTATTTGAGAGGACGAGGATGCAGATTGAGAAGAGAGCGTTCGTGGCGTCGGAGAGGTTTGCGCCGGCGATGCAAAAGTTGTTTGCGATTGCGAGCGCGATTGACGAAACGTCGTTCGTGCCGAAACGAGATGGTTTTGCGTATACCGCAGAGGCGTTTAAGACGCATTGCGATACGTACAGAGTCAAAGTTGTACAACCTGTAATTGATTTGAAAGTAGAAGAGGCGACGAGGGTAGCGAACAGAGTGAACGCGTCGGTCGTGAGAAGTTGCGCAATGTTAGGCAGCGGCGGCGGCGGCGGTATGGAAACAGATTCCGTCGAAAAGGAGGAGGAAGAAGAAGGTGATGGAGACGAGGAGAGCGACGAGAGGATGGTAAAAGAGGAGGAGTGTATCACAAAAGAAGTAGAAGAAGAATTTTCTGCGTCGGCATTACTGATGGCACCGGCGCCGTCACTGTCTTCTTCCACTTCACTCGCCGAGGAAGCTTCGAAAATGCGAAAGCGCGAGAAAACGCGGAAAATACTCGAAAGGGAGAAGGATCGACTGGGTCATTTTACAAGATTTTGCGATTTAGTCGTCACTTCGCAACTCGCGGAAAGCGTCATCAAAGTATCAGAAACGGTTTTAAATGAAATCAATACGGTACAAGCGGACGAGAATAACAATGACGGCGTGTTTGTTGTAGAAGCTTTGTTCCCGGCGATTGCCGGCGTCACCACCGCGTTGACGCCAGAGTTTGATGCGCTGTTGGAGAATATTGAGAAGTCTTCGCGCTCACATTCGTTACAACTCGTGAATTCTGTGCCGAGAATTTTGAGTGCCACTGCAACTTCGCTTCCAGCGGATGCAGACGTACCCTTTCTCGCGCAAACGTTTTCGGCGTCGAAGATAGCTAAAGAGAGCGCACGAGCGTACGAAGCGATGGAAAAGGCGCGGAGTAGACTGCGCGAAGATTTCGATAAAGCCATCGAGTATTGCGCGTTGACGCAATTTATGAACGCTCGCGCGATATATGATTTTGGCGAAACGAATCCGACTCGAGAACTCGTGAAAGTAGAAGGCAAAAATAAGCCACCGTCGACGGAGGACTTTACTTCTGTGCTTTCGATTGTCGCCGCATGGACTGCTGATATCGATTCTATCGAGAAATCGCGCCAAATAGGATCGCTGCGCGTCGACACTTCTAAAATTAAAAAAATTGTGACGCCAATCTGTACCGAAGCTGCGATTAAAGTGAAAGAGAGATTAATTACAACAGCAAAAGCAAAAACGGTAGCCTTGCTTAGCACGTTGGAAGCGTCCACGGAGATGTTGCGAGACTATCCCAAGACTGAACGAGAAGAAAGTGACGAAGGTCACTGTGAGAAAGACGTCAAAAAAGATGACGAGACAGGCAGTCAAGTTAGTATGAACGCGGAAGATGGTGCAAGAGACACTAGAAATGACGAATCAGCAAAAGTGGCGTCGGAGGCGCTTGACGAAAGCGTTCGCTATAAACGAACTGTGGTGAAAGCAGCAGAAAATGTTCGTTCGTTCGAAATGGAGTCTGTTTCGATTGAAACGATGTATTCACTCGCATCAACGCATTCGGTGAAGATTCCGGCGCACGATCAGGTTAAACTTGATGATTTGCGCGTCGCTGTAGAGGAACATGGCAAGGCGTTGGAAGACGCGAAAACCTACTTGGATACACGCGACGAAGCAAATATCGCGATTTTAAAGTCAGAATCCGAACGTTTAGAGAAGAGTGGCGAAGAAATTTTTGAGCAACTACCAGGAGGACCTACTGGTGAAGAGGTTATGAATGAGTGTATTCTTCCCTCTGTGGTGATTGAATCGTTGAAAGAAACGAGAATGCGATTAGACGGTATGCGAGATCGCGCCGCCGCGTTGAAGTCGTACGCCGAAACTTACTCGTTATCCTCTGTTGAGTCCGATGCGAGAGACGGTGTGGAGGGAGAGAATATCGCTTCGAATGTATCGAGTGCGTTTAATTTCCGAGCGCTCGACGACGCCAATCGCGAATTGACAATAAGAGAAACCGCATGGGAACAATTGAATACGTTCCAATCCATTTCCACAGAATGGATGCATTCTGCCATCGTAGACGTTAACGTAGATAGTGTTCTCGAAAAGATTGAAAAGACAAAGGTACAATTAGGAAAGTTGAAACGCATGAGGAAAGACAAACGCGATGAAGTAGTTTCACGTTTGGATAAGTGCGTTCAAAACTTCGAGGCAACGTTACCGGCGCTTGAAACGTTATCGAGCGACGCGTTGAAAGAACGGCATTGGAAAGATATTCGAGAATTACTCAACGTAGTAGATGACAACTTACCTGTACTGACATCGGACGATACCATGGAAGATAAGTTTATATCATCTGAGTTGTCGTCAGATTCGCCTACGTCAACAGAGACGTTATCTGAGACAAAAAATAGCTCCTCTTCCACGCTTACCTTGGAGAAAGCTCTGGAGGCTGGTTTACAATCAAAAATCGATGTTATCCGCGATATCGTCGCGCGCGCTTCGAAGGAAAAAGCGCTAGAGTCCGCTTTAATCAAAATGGAGAAAGATTGGGATGGTATAGATTTCGTGTGTAAGCCATACAAGGATACGGGCACGTGCGTCCTCGGCGGAACGGAAGACGCTCAGGCGCTTCTGGACGATCAACTCGTGAAGACCCAATCCATTCGCGCGTCTCCATTTTCGCCGCCGTTCGGCGACCGCGCAGTAGTTTGGAGCGAGACCCTGCAGCGTTTACAAGATACGCTCGATCAGTGGGGATCGTGTCAAGCGACTTGGCAATACTTGGAGCCAATTTTTGCCTCTGAAGATATCGTGAAGCAGATGCCCGTAGAAGGGGAAAAGTTCAAGTCTGTGGATCAGATGTACCGTAACGTCGTGGATGCAACCGCAAAGAATCCGTCGGCGATACAATGCGGCAGAGATGAAACGCGATTACAAAGTTTGGAAGCCGCAAACACGTTACTCGATGAAATTCAGCGAGGTTTACAATCCTACCTGGAGTTGAAGCGCATCGCATTCCCGCGATTTTTCTTTCTCTCGAACGACGAGATGCTCGAGATATTGAGTGAAACAAAAGATCCACGCAGAGTGCAACCGCATTTGAGAAAGTGCTTCGAAGGTATAGATTCCGTGACTTTTGAAAAAAATGAAGAAGACGATCGAGAATATATTGTTGCAATGAATTCTGTCGAAGGCGAAGAAGTGCCGTTCAACACGTTTATAGAACCGGCAAAGGCTAACGGTGCCGTCGAAAGATGGTTATGCGAAGTCGAAACGTCAATGTTAGAAGCAGTTGAGAAACAATGCGCTGCTGGAGTTCGCGCGTATGCGACCACGGAGCGGAAAAAATGGGTGTTGGAATGGCCCGGTCAAGTGGTATTACTTGGGTCGCAGATTTATTGGACTCGCGACATCGCCGAAGCTTTACGAAACGAAAAATCAAATCCGGGGAGCGTGAAGAAAGCCGCGGAGAAGTGCGATCGGCAATTGAAAGAGATTATCGAGTTAGTGAGAGGTGAACTGACTCCTTTACAGCGTAAAACACTCTCTGCTTTGGTGGTCATGGATGTCCACAATCGAGACGTGGCCCGTAAGCTTGCCGAAGATGGCGTATCCTCCGAACGCGATTTTTCCTGGTTGTCACAGTTGCGAGCGACGTACGAATTGAAGAAAGTGCAAAAAGATGACGGTTCGTACGATAGAAAAGAGACCGTGATGTTGCGCATGATGAATGCTTCCGTCGAATATGGTTACGAATACCTAGGAAACTCGTCGCGCCTTGTAATTACGCCGTTAACCGACCGCTGCTATCGTACGCTCATGGGAGCAATTCATCTCAACTTGGGAGGTGCACCGGAGGGTCCAGCTGGTACTGGTAAAACAGAAACAACGAAAGATCTCGCAAAAGCGCTGGCAAGACAGTGTGTTGTTTTCAACTGTTCCGATTCTTTGGACTATTTAACGATGGCACGATTCTTCAAAGGTTTAGCTTCGTCCGGTGCGTGGGCGTGCTTCGATGAATTCAATCGCATCGATTTGGAAGTACTATCTGTTGTAGCCCAGCAAGTGCTTGAGATTCAAATCGCCGTGAAGAATAACGTGAAGAAGTTCTTCTTTGAAGGTTCAGAACTTACGTTGCGTCCAACGTGCAATGTGTTCATCACAATGAACCCTGGTTATGCGGGTAGATCCGAACTTCCAGATAACTTGAAAGCGCTCTTCCGAACAGTAGCTATGATGGTTCCTGACTACGCGTTGATTTCTGAGATTTTGCTCTATTCTGATGGGTATCTTAACGCGCGAGCGTGTGCGCGAAAGATTGTAGCGACGTATCGTTTGTGTTCTGAACAGCTTTCTTCTCAGGATCACTACGATTATGGTATGTGTGCCGTCATTGCTGTGCTCAGGGTCGCAGGCAATTTGAAGCGAAAGCATCCGGAGGAGTGTGAATTTGTTTTGACGTTACGTGCCATCATCGACGTGAACTTGTGTAAATTTCTCGCCCACGACGTTCCTTTGTTTTACGGCATCGTCGGTGATTTATTCCCCGGGGTTGTTCTACCGAAAACAGATTACGAAAATCTGCACGCTGCTGTGATTGATCAGTGTACTGCGAGGAATTTACAGCCCGCGGAGTATTTTTTGACCAAGATTACGCAATTGTATGAGATGATTGTGGTTCGACACGGTTTGATGCTAGTCGGCGAGACGATGAGTGGAAAATCATCAGCGTTGACTGTTTTAGCTGGTGCCCTTACAGATTTACACGAGAAAGGACTGAACGATGAGAAAGAGGTCATTGCGACGTATTTAAATCCAAAGGCAGTCACGATGGGACAACTTTACGGTGAAACAGATAACGTGACACAAGAGTGGAGAGAGGGGGTGTTGGGTTTACACTTCCGTAAACTCGCGAATATGCGCGAAACCCACATCAGAAAATGGCTCGTTATGGATGGTCCCGTCGATGCAATTTGGATCGAAAACATGAACACAGTTTTAGACGATAATAAAAAGTTATGCCTCCCGAATTCTGAGATTATTGCAATGACGGGGTTGATGAACTTGATTTTTGAGGTTGCCGATTTGGCCGTGGCGAGTCCGGCGACGGTATCTCGATGCGGTATGGTTTACATGGAACCCGCTGAAGTAGGATGGAAGCCGCAATTCAAATCGTGGGTATCTGAAGCACGTGCAATGTACGGAAACGAAGCGCACGATCGCCTATCGACATTATTTGAAACGTTTCTCCCGGCATCGGTTGAGAAAGTCGGCGAGTTGAAGAAGATCTCCCCGGCGGGCGAAGGAAATCTCACGGCATCGCTTTCGCGCCTATTTGACGCGACGCTGAAAGATTTGATCACAGGATATGAAAATAGTTCTGACGTGAGTAACAAAGCTGCGCACACGGCTGGAATTGCGAACGACGAAACTGAGTCGAGCGTCGTGTCTCAATATCTTAACCCACCTATTACTGCGATTGACGCCTCGTTCCTATTCGCCTTGGTGTGGTCTGTTGGTGGATGTGTCGATACAAAGAGCAGATCAGCATTTGATACGTTCTTAAAATCTGCAATTGCGTCCAAAACCAGTTCTCTGTCATGTCCGGAAATATTTTGGCGCGACGAAAGTGCCACCGTCTACGATTTCAAAATTTCCGCTCCCAAAGGAGCCGGTGTTGAACGTTTGCACGGTATTGCGTGGCAAAAATGGATTGACTCTATTCCGGCGCAAGCTCGAATTATTCCAAAAGACCTTCCTTTTGATGCAACAATTGTTCCAACGAAAGAAACAGCTACGTGCGATCACTTGCTCGATTGCGCTTTGCGGCATGGGTACCCGATACTCTTCTGCGGCCCCACGGGTACTGGAAAATCAACAATCGTACAGCGCAGATTACGCTCCTTAGATAAGAGTAAATGGCAACCGACAACTATTGGGTTTTCTGCGACAACATCTGCGAACGCTACACAAGCGCAAGTGGATGGACGTCTCGATAAGAGGCGAAAAGGTGTATATGGACCAATTCCAGGTGCTAAGGGCGTATTCTTTATCGATGACGTTAATATGCCGCAACGCGAATCGTATGGCGCGCAACCTCCTATTGAAATTCTTCGACAATTCCATGATTACGGAGGTTGGTACGGTAGAGACAACGCGTTTGTAACGCTCCAAGATATCCAATTCGTCGCCGCGATGGGTCAAGCCGGTGGCGGTAGAAATCCAGTGACGGAGCGGTACTTGCGTCACTTTTCGCTCGTTTCAGTTCCGGAAGTAGACGAATCGGCTTTGAAAGGAATTTATAACGCCATTTTATCGCAACACTTTCAGAACTGCGAGTTTCATAATTCTATCGTCAACATGGCTCCGGACGCCGTTTGCGCTACGCTGGTCGTATACCAAACTTGCCTCGAGAAGTTACTTCCTACGCCGGAAAAATCGCACTATTCGTTCAATTTGCGAGATTTTTCGCGAGTCGCGCAGGGTTTGACTATGTGACCGCTCTCGCAAGTGGAGAATGAGAGCGATTTTGGCCGACTTCGAATCACGAGACTGTGGACTCACGAAATATTGAGGGTCTTTGGAGATCGCTTAGTTGACGTAGCGGATGAAAGAATACTGGTTGACTCCATGCGGGTCGCTGTGTCAATACATTTCCGAGAAATTTTCACACTTGAATATGAACGATACGAAACTTTTGGCGTTCGGTAAATATGCAAATCCACCGAAAATACGCGATGAATTCGACGACGACGACGACGACGACGCGAACGATCTCGAGCTACAAGTACCTCCTCCAAGTTACGAAGAACTTTCTGGAGATGCTCATGGTTGGGTTTCAATCATGGACGAGCATTTGAACTATTACAACCATTATTCAAAACAGCCTATGAATATTACCATGTTCGTTTACGCCGCGGAGCATATTTCACGAATTTGCCGCATTTTAGCACAACCTGGTGGACACGCTCTCTTGGTTGGCGTCGGTGGTTCGGGACGCAAATCGCTCGCAAGACTAGCTGCGCACGCGAGTGGAGAAATGTTCGTGAAAGAAATTGAAATGACAAAGACGTATGGTATGCTCGAATGGAGGGAAGATTTGAAAAATATGCTGCGTATGTCTGGCGGGGAGAACCGAGACGTCGTCTTCTTATTCAGCGACGCGCAAATAAAAGACGAGGCATTCATCGAAGATATCAACAACTTACTCAACGCCGGTGAGATTCCAAACGCTTTTCCAACGGACGAGAAGGCTCAAGTTTTAGAAATGGTTCGAAAAGATGCCACGAAAGAAATTGGAGAGGATGCCACGCAATCGGAGCTGTGGGCGTACTTCGTATCGAGGTGTCGCCGTAAACTTCACGTCGTTCTGTGCTTATCTCCGGCCGGCGAGGCTTTCCGAGAACGTTTGCGTCAATTTCCGTCGTTGGTCAATTGCTGCACTATTGATTGGTTCAAAGCGTGGCCGGAAGATGCCTTAGAAGCGGTCGCCGGTAAGATTCTCCGGGAATCCGTGGATAGTATTTCGCCCGAGGCCGCGAGTGCGCTTACGAGTGTGTGTGGTATCATGCACTCGTCCGTGGCAGAGTTATCTGAAAGGTACTACGCGAGAACTGGACGGAAGAATTACGTCACGCCAACGAGTTATCTCGAACTTTTGAGCACGTTTGCGAGTTTAGTGGGTAAGCGAAGAGAGGAAACTATGCGATTGAAGAGACGATACGAAGTTGGTCTGGAAAAGCTCGCATCTTCGGCAGAGCAAGTTGCGGGCATGCAAAGTGAACTCGAAGCTCTGCAACCGAAGCTGAAAGAGTCCGCAATTTAACTCGCCGAAATGATGAAAGAAATTCAAAACGAGAAGGAGACAGTAGTCGAGCCGAAACGTAAGATTGTCGAAGCCGATGAAGCCGTCGCCGCGGAAAAAGCTAGAGAAGCTAACGGAGTGAAAGAAGAATGCGAGAACATATTAGCAGAGGCCATGCCTATTCTCAACGACGCTATTGCCGCCTTGGATACGTTGAAACCGGCGGATATTAATTACGTGAAACAGTTGAAAAATCCGCCGGCGATTATTAAACTCGTCCTCGAAGCCGTCTGTGTCATTTTAGAAGTCAAACCAGCTCGGGCAAAAGATCCAGACACGGGTCGCACTGTCGATGACTACTGGAAACCATCGTGTGGATTACTAAACGACAAAGATTTCCTGGAAACGCTTAAATCGTACGACAAAGATAACATACCGATAAAAGTTATACAGAAAATTCGATCAGTATACATCTCGAACCCGTTGTTTACGCCTGAAAAAGCTGCGAATGCGTCGAGCGCTGCCGAAGGTTTGTGCAAATGGGTTTGCGCAATGGATAAGTACGATAAAGTTGCGAAAACCGTCGCCCCGAAGCAAGAAGCGTTGAAGGAAGCCGAAGCGGCGTACGATGAAGTCATGGTGGGATTAAACGCCACCAGAGCGGATTTGAAAACGATATTAGATAAGCTCGAAGCTATGGAAACAGAGTTGAAGAAGCAGAACGATAAAAAAGCTAACCTCGAAGCAGAAGCGAATTTGTGCGCAGTAAAGTTACAACGCGCCGAGAGTTTGATTTCAGGTTTAGGCGGCGAGCGCGCTCGTTGGAAGAAAAAAGCGGAAGATCTCGGTCGACAGTATGAAAATATTGTTGGCGACGCGATCCTTTCCGCCGGTACTATCGCATACGTGGGTGCGTTTCCAATGTCTTGCAGACAAGAGATGCATGATATGTGGATGCATGAGCTCAATAAATCGAAAATAATCTGTTCGACCAAATGCGAGTTGATTGACATTCTCGGCGATGCCGTCAGAATTAGGGCATGGCAAGTTGCGGCGTTGCCAAACGATCAATTCTCCATTGAGAACGCCATCATAATCGAAAATGCGAGACGTCGGCCTCTTATGATTGATCCACAAGGGCAAGCAAACGCTTGGATTAAAAATATGGAGAAGAAGAATAACCTCAGAGTCGTGAAACTGTCTGAAGATGGAGCGCATATGCGGGAACTCGAAAACGCCATTCAGTTTGGTACGCCGGTATTACTAGAAAACGTCGGAGAAGAACTCGATCCAAGTCTAGAGCCTTTACTTTTGAAGCAAACATTTAAAAGCGGAGGCGTGACGTGTATGCGATTGGGAGACGCAACAGTTGAGTATTCGGAAGACTTTAGACTTTACATTACGACGAAACTTCGAAACCCGCACTATTTACCGGAGACAGCGGTGAAAGTGACATTGCTCGATTTCGCAATCACACGAGAAGGTTTGAGCGATCAACTTCTCGCCTTGGTCGTTGCAAAAGAACGCCCGGATCTGGAAAAGCAGAAAGATGAGCTCGTTACGCAATCTGCGAAGAATGCGCGAGAGTTGAAACAGCTGGAAGATCAGATTCTAGAGGTTTTATCAAACTCTGACGGCAACATCCTCGACGACGAACGTGCGATTAAAATTATTACAGACTCCAAGTCGGTCTCTGAATCCGTTACGCAAGCTCAAGCTGAGGCAGAAGAGACTGAGAAAGACATAAACGCTGCAAGATCTGCGTACTCAAGTTCTGGATCTTACGCAGCTTTACTCTTTTTCTGCATATCAGATTTGGCTGCGATTGAATCGATGTATCAGTACTCGCTGCAATGGTTCTCGCGATTATTCATTGCCTCTGTCGTAAACTCCAAATTTGAGAAAACTGCATCAGTATCATCATCAGTGGAAGAGACCGTCGTCGAAGATTCGGTCGATACTCGACTGCGAGATATTCAAACGCACTTCACGAAAAGTCTCTACGATAATGTCTGCCGCTCGCTCTTTGAATGCGATAAACTTCTGTTCTCGTTCTCGCTGTGTTCGCGCATTTCTCGGGACGAAGGGATGCTCGACAGACAAGAGTGAAACTTTCTACTCACGGGCGTTCAGATTGGATCAAAAGTTGACAAGAATCTAGTAGAAAAACTCGTACAAACTGTGGACTGGATCGATGAAAAGCGCGCGAATGATTTTGCTAATTTATCCTTTCTTCCGAGATTTTCGGATATTTGTGAAAGTATTTTAGATACAACCAATATCGAATCGCAAGAAACGTGGAAAGCTGCGTATGATAGTCCTACTCCGCACGAAGCTGCTTTCCCGAAACCGTATGACACGCTTTCTGAATTCAGTCGTTTGTGTATTATTCGTTGTTTGCGCCCGGATAAGCTTATCCCGGCTGCTCGTAAATATGTCGGCGCGACGCTTGGCGAACAGTTCATAACGCCTCCAACTTTCGATTTGGAGAAATGTTACGCAGATGCAGGACCGCGTGCACCGCTAGTCTTTGTCTTGTCCGCAGGTTCAGATCCAATGGCAAAGCTCTTACAGTTTGCGGCGTCGAAAGGGGAGGCCGATGCGGTGAAATCGATCTCGCTCGGTCAAGGCCAAGGCCCCAAGGCAAAGAAGCTCATCGATGAAGCTCGCGTAAACGGCGGTTGGGTTGTTTTACAAAATTGTCATCTAGCACCTTCGTGGATGAAAGCTTTGGAGAAAATATGCGAAGATTTAGTCGCTGGTGAAGGCGAAGCGCACAATAGGTTCAGATTGTGGATGACGTCGTATCCGTCGAAAGACTTCCCGATGACGATTTTACAGAACGCGGTGAAAATGACCAACGAGCCGCCCAGAGGGATCCGAGCGAATGTGAAACGCGCTTTAAGTGTACAGCCGCTTTGCGATGATGACTTTTTCGATAAATGTGCAAGGCCTAACGAGTTCAAGCGATTGTTATTTTCGTTATGTTTTTTTCACGCCAACGTTCAAGAACGACGAGCGTTTGGGCCTATCGGTTGGAACGTTCCGTATGGCTTCGACGACGGTGATTTATCGATATCTGCACGACAACTAAAAATGTTCCTCGATGAAAAAGACGAGGATGAAGAGGATGGTAGCATCGAAGACGAAGCTACTGGTGGTGCCGCCACTACCGTTGCCGATGATGACGAAAAAGCGCTCGTATCGAAAGCTGTCTCGAAGTTACCTCTCGAGGCTTTACGTTATTTAGCCGGTGAATGTAACTATGGAGGCAGAGTAACAGACGCTAACGACCGCATTCTGCTCGCGACTATTCTTGAAAAGTGCTACTCAGAAGAAGCCGCGTCGTCGAATAATTTTGCGTTATCCGCCTCTGGAAAATACATAACTCCGTCCATCTTGAATCCAAGTCGTGCGCAGCTTCTTGAACACGTGGACGCATTACCCGCTTTACCAGAACCAGAGGTTTTTGGTTTGCACGCGAACGCTGACGTCTCTAAAGATCGCGCGGATGCAGAGGCGATGTGTCGAGATCTACTAAAAATGTCCGGCGATAGCGCGAGCGAGGAAACAAACGAGAATCTCGAGACAGAAGAAAGTGGTGAACACGCAACGAAGGAAAAGGATGAATGCGAAGAAGATTCATCTAGTACCACCACAAACGAGGCTGCGGATACGAGCACTGCGTTAAAAGAAGTCATCAACGACGCAATCGCCCGTCTTCCGTCTAACTTTAATGTCGAAAAGACGCGAGAAAAGCTTCCTGACGCCTACGCGGATTCTCTCGGAACAACTTTGTGTCAAGAAATGTCCCGATATAACAAGCTTTTGCTCAACATTCGAAAATCCTTACAAGAGATTGAAGCCGCTCTCGCCGGACGCGCAGCTTTCTCGGCCGAGTCAGAAGCGTCGAAGAAAGCAATCGAGCGCAACGCCGTTCCGGAAGCCTGGAAAAAAGTGAGTTATCCGTCGCTCAAACCTTTCTCCTCGTACTTTGACGACCTCTTGGAGCGTTGCAGCATGCTCGAGACTTGGGATAGGAATGGAAAGCCACCCGCGGTGTTTTGGATCTCTGGTTTCTTCTTCGCGCAGTCGTTCTTAACGGCCGCGTTGCAGAACTATAGCCGCAAACACAAACTCCCCGTGGACGAAATAGCGTTCGATTTTGAGCCAATCAAAGGCGACGTGAGTGATATTACCGAACCACCCGAAGCTGGAGTGTACGTCTCCGGTCTATTCTTAGAAGGATGCGGGTGGGACGAAGAAAACATGCAACTGGTTGAATCGGAGAAAAACGTCTTACACTCGAAAGCGCCTATATTTTGGTTCAAGCCGAGAAAAGCAGACGAGATTGAGCAAAACGCGAGGTACGATTGCCCCTGCTATCGAACGGCAGAAAGAAGAGGTACGCTCGCGACGACTGGACACTCGACAAACTTTGTCATGCACGTGAAAATGCCCACGAAAGAACCCGCGGAACACTGGATTAAAAGAGGAGTGGCGTTGGTGACCCAACTCAGCGAGTAAATTTTAGAGAAAAGCGTACCAGTACATTCGGTGCCGGTACTTATTTATTATATTTATTACCAAATCATCAAAGAAATTCAAAAATATGTTTAAAGCCCTTCAATAGGAACTTGCAAAAACTTCGCCAACTCCGCCGCTTGCCTCTCCACCTCCGCCAACGTCAACGGTTGGCCGATGCGCGTCAACGGGATATCGCCTTTACCTTTGCACTTCACGTACACAACCCGTCTCGGATTAATCCCGTCAGAAATCTCCACTCTCACCGCCGTCACGTCTTTCAAATCCGTCAACAAGTTCACCCGTCTATTCTTCCCCGGAAACCCATACCTAAACACTCGAAAAATCCCTTCCTCTTTGTTAAACTCGTTATACCCGGCGCCGACGTTCCAGTTGATCGTCAACCATAAATACGTCGCCAACAACAAACCCGCGATACCGTAAAAACTCATCACCAATCCTTGCGGAAAGAATTGAATGTCCGAAGCGTCCAAGAAAAACACCAAATTGTGTTTGAAATACGCGCTCGCGCCGGTGATCAAAAACCCGCTCGCGCCGGCGGTCACGACCGAGGCCCAAAAGTAATTCGAGAATCGCTTCGCCCCGACCACTGGGTCCACGTACACGATATCGTTGACGATTTTTTTGAACTCATCATCTCCTCCCGACGAAGAATCATCGTTGTTGTTGTTAAACATCGCGTTCACTTTCACCGATGATCTCATCTTCTTCTGCTTGGTTAAGGAGGAGGAGGAAAAAGCGTTCACAGCGCGAGTCATCGAGATCGTCCTCGATGACGACGGTGTAATCATCATTTTTTCCCCGACGACTCTACCGCCCCCGCGCAAAGTAGATTTACGCGCGCTTTTGAATATAAAGTTGTTGTTGTTATTGCTGCTAATCGTCGCGTTGATGTTGTTGTTGTTTCTAGTGTGTTGTGCTCTTCTGCTCGTCGGGGTAGACAAAAACAGAGAGGAGACGCCTCCCAGCGCTGATGACATCTTTCGAGATTTTTTAAGGAGGAAGATGAGAATTTATGATTCTCTTTTTTTTTTAATTTTTGGAACTTTTACGAATAATTTAGCACAACACAAGACTCTAATGACTCTTCAAGACTCTGATGATTCTTTCTCTCTTTTCTCTCTCTCTCTCTCTCTCTCTCTCTCGCCACTTCTGATTCTTCTTCTCTCTTTTCGTGTTATTATTACAAGTGCAACTCCTCCTTTTGTTCTTTTTGTTTTTGTAGTTGTTCTTTGGGTTTCGCGGCGATTTTCCTCGCCGCGGATCTCGGGACGAAGGAAGGTTTCGCTTTCGTCGCTTCGACCGGTTTGGACGGAAGCGGCGGAGGCGTTTCGTCTTTAATAACCGGCGGCGGTCTTTGTTGTTGGGAAGGCGATGGTTTGCCGGACATGACGTTGACGGGTTGGACGGATTCCACCGGAGCCCAGCCGGTTTTCTTTGGCTTTTGTTCTTGTTGAGGTTTGGGCGGTGGAGGCATTGACTTTTGCGGCGGCGGCGTTGGAGGAACGGGCCCCGCGGAAGATTTTAACAATTTGGCTTCGAGCGCTTGCAACGAAGTACTGCCGCCGCTTGAAGGTGGAGCTTGAGATATCGATTGCTGCGTGAGCTTTGCTTCTAAGGCCGCCAAAGAGGACGGCGCAGCAGCAGCACCAGCAGCAACAACCGGTTGTGTTTGTTGCGCTAACTTTGCTTCGATATCGGCTAAAGAAGACACGACGGCAGGCGCTGCCGGTTTCTTCGGCTTCGTCATAGCTTTTTCGTCCGCCTCTTCTTCCGGTTTCGGCGGCGGCGTCTTCTTCAACAAGTCTTTCAAAGATCCGATGATGCCTTTCTTCTTCGTCGGAGGTGGAGGTTTCGTTTGTTGTTGTTGTTGTTGTTGTTGTTCCGCTAACTCTTTTTGCTCGAGCAATTTGATTTGTTCCATGGCACCGAGCGGTTTGCCAGGCGCCGTTGAGTTCGATGCAGCTAATACGCCTCTACCGCGACCAGCGGATTTTGAAAAACCCTTCTCGTCCGGTAACGTTGGTTGTCGGTTAGCGACGGCGACCGGAACCGGTTTCGGCTTCTCCGCTTGCTTCTTGACGTTCTCCGACCCGCCTTTCCAGTTCAAGTTCATTACGTCCTCTAAACTTATGTTCTCAACTTTTTTGACGACGTCCGGCGCCGCTTTACCTAAGCTCGGCATCGCCGGCGGATGCGACAAGTTCACAACCGAAGACACCGCAATCATCGCACCTCTGCAATCTGGCAGCGCCCCTCTCAAATCACTTCCACCAACGAACGTTCCGTCAAACATAATCTCCACGTGTTCGGCAACCATGTGCGTGGTGTGCGCGTCAGTATACCCATGAATGGCGACGACCGTGCCACGCGAGCAGAACGGAGGCGTCCCGGATTCACCGACGTACGCCACGCGATCGCCCAATTCAAAGTCACCTCCGGCGTATAAATCCATCACTTCACCTGGAATGACTGGTTTCATGAGCAACAGAGGACTGACGACTTCCAACGCCACCGGCATAGGTTGCTTGTAGTTCGCAGACTGATCTCCAATCGTCGCCGCTAACGCTCTCACCGCTTCCTCGGCCGCGACGACAGAGTCCGAAGGCACCAACGGTCGCCTCGACGCCGGTTGCGACTTGAGCCACTTCTTCGCTTCAGCCACTAAATGTTTGTTCGTATCTAAATCGTGCGTTTCGAAGAGTTCCGACATCGTAATCACTCCTCCGTTATCGCTTCCAGCTTCGTTTCTCAAAGCTTCAAACACCCACGGGTGATGCTTTTTATATTCCGAAATTAATCTCTGAGCGTCCACGGAGTATTCCCACCCTTTCTCACCTTTGCGAGAAAACCCGGCGACGCACAAGTCTTCCGAGGATTTGCGTAAGTTCAACCCGACGTCCACGCGTTCGTTTTTGCCCGCATCCTTAGTTAAACGCGTCCAGACGGCAGATGTGATTTGACCCATGACTCGCGGATCGATGCCGAGCTTTCGAGCGATTTGACCGGCGGATTCAAAGCGAGAGGCGTACCCTTGGAGAATTCTCCTCCCGACGCCGGTGTCTAATCTCACAGGTTCGACATCGACGAATAAGTTCCCAGATTTCAGGTCTTTCGAAACAACTTTGACGTGGGAACCGAAATGCGAGCGACCTAAGAATAAAGCCTCGTCGCCTTCGCGCCACGTGACTTTCATGCCGTCGTCTTCCGAGACGCCTAAATCTTTCGCCGCTTCCGCTTCGCTTTTATCTCTCGGGTGCGCAGCGAGACACAACTGCATCGGGACGACAACTTCGGTTTTCGAGAACCGTTTTTGTAACGTCCCATCTGGATGCCTCACTAATCCTTCGCACGCTCGAACGTGTAAAGCAATTTTCGTGTTCGCACAATCCACGCCTTGCGTTCGCATTAGCTCGTTGCTTCCGTTTGTCACGTCCGCGTGCCATTGCGCGCTGTCGTGCGGCTTCGCGACGGTGGTTTGGCCCGGACCGACGACGTATTTACACTTTTGATCGGAAACACCCACGCACAAGGACTCTTTCAAATACGGCCATTTCACATAGACGCGTTCGTTGAGATACGTCTTCGCGACGGCTTCTGCGGTGAGACCGACGGATTTGTCCGCCACGTTCGGCAACGCTTTTTCGATGAAATCTTCGGAACCTTTCCCAATTTTTACGATTAAAGACTCTTTCCTCGTCGCAGTTTGAAACACCACGCATTTCGCGTGTTTCAAATCGCCACGAACGATTTCTACGGTTTTAAATGTCGGGTATCCTCGAGGGTAATCCGCGATGGTTTCGATTTTCAAACCCGGCAACAATGGATTCTTACCTCCCAAACACTTGGCATCGTCTGGGAACTCCCCGGGCGGTTGTTCGTACGTCATCTTCGATTTAGCTGGGAACAAGCCGGCAAATGTTTTCGGAACGGTTGAGTTTACAGCCTCGGTACAGTTTTCGTCGCGTTCGAAAACGATGCACTCGCCCGGCGCATTGCGTTTGTTTTGCGCATCGGTGAGCTTCTCTTTTGAAACGGAAGCGATGGCATCTTTCAACACCTTCTCGTCTAAGAACGGGAGTAAAACGACACCTTCCCAACTGTTTCTTTTACCTTCGAAATCTATTTTGATTTCATCCGGGAAGAACGGTTTCAGCGGCGACGATTCTTCCGTCATGAAGTGACGAAAGAGTTCCGGGAGCAGATGGCTTGAAGCCGGAGGTTGGACCGCCATGAGCTGCTCGAAAGGATAAAACGGTCGACCGTAATTAAACTTAACCGTCAACTGACCTAACCCCGCACATAAATCACTCGCCATCGGCGCGTAATGGTACGGATAATACCACGTCCAACTGGCAACGCCGCGGTAGTAGTATCTCAAGACCCAATTCAAACCTTCAAAGTATGCCTGGCGTAACTCATCGACCGGCGCTTTTTCGCCGACTTTCAATTCGAGTTTCTCTCTGTAATACATGTCCTTGTATTGTTGAAGACCGTCGGCGCCGCCTTCAAGAATGACGTTTCGTTTCGCGACGGACATCATCGTCGGTTCTGGTTTCCCTTCCTCTTTCGCCTTGAGTAATTCGGCTTCAAATTGTTCCATGGCGGTTAAATCGGTAAACGATTCCGAATCCGAAGGATGACCATTTCTCTTACCATTCTTATTATTTCGTTTGGCTTGTTTCTCGTCGAATTCTTGCACATCCATCGCTCGTTGCTCCAAAACGTCGCGTTCGAAACCCGCCATGCGCGTTAGAATCTTTTCCAAGCGAGGCGCGTTGAACGTTCCGCCTCCTTCGTCGCCGGAAATATACCCGCCCAAAGACGGAAGCATGTCTCGGTACGTATCAAAAAGCGTATTCAAAGCACCTTCGGCGATATCTAACGTCGGTAATGGCGGTAAGAAATCGTTCCCGACCAACATGCACAAAAACACGATATCGTCGATAACTCTCTCCACGTCGTAGGCGAATCCGCACGCTCCTTTCACCGATCGTTGAAATTCCAAATCCAAATACTCTCTCAGCAAACCAACCTGTAACATCAAAAACCCATCGTCGCTCGGACGTTCTAAAATCTCTCTCGATGGTTGCCCTCTCTCACCACCGCCAAATTTCACAACCTCTCTCAGCAAACAAAAGTGCGGTTCGTGCGTCACCAAGGCCAACATGATCAAATCGGCATCCAAACCGTATAAGCAATGCGACATGTTCGCGTCGTAATCCGGTTTCAATCTCTCCCAGCGAATATATTCCATGATTTTATGTTCGCCTTCTCCTCTGACTTCGTGCCCGCTCAAAATCACTTTCACGTTCCTCCACGCCACATCCTCCGTTTGCTTCTTCCTCACGTAAAACTTCAAATGCTCCGTCAATCTCGCCATAAATTCCGTCCCGGGCGTAATGCAGTTACTATCGAACGGTTCCCCCTGTGCTTCCGGTTCACCTTTCGCCAACGCCTCCGCCTTCGCCTCTTCCGCTTCCTTTGCCGACCGAAACCGTCTCGACCGCTGTTGATTCATCTTCGCTCTCGGCGCGACGCCGTCGATCGCCATATACAGCAACTTTTTCGGTCTCACCATTCGATATATGTGGTCTAAATACGCGAATACTTTCGCCATCATCTCTTCTTCGGTCATGCGCGTGTTCGTATCCGTTCCTGCGCCGTGGGAGCAGTTGTGAATGACCCCGTTCATGTCCAAATACTGTGTGTTTTTTTCACGCGCAGCGCAGCGCAAGAGAAGAGAGAGAGAAACAGAGAGAGAGAATTATTAGTTAAAAGTAACAAGAATTAGAAGTTCGAGAGTACGTCCGTCTCTCTTTCGAAAAGCGGAAAAAGCGGTCAAAGAAACAGAAACGCGATGAAAGAGCGATGAATGATGACGACGCGCGAACACTTTCGATATCTCGTTTTGGTCGTCGTTCCCTCTCTGTCGTTTGGAACAGAAATTACATCGCATTTTCCCCGTTGTGCGATCACAAATTTCCCGCGCTAAAATTACGCTAAACCGCAATGCGGGTTTAGTAGAAAAAACCAACGACATCATCAAAGAGAAAAGACGAATACGAGAAGGCGTACCAAATTATCAATGTCCGGCACACCGGCCGCGTTGACTTGCTGATTCAGCATCGGGTACCGCTCGCTCAGCCATCGGTAGAATTTAGGGACGCCCATAATAGTAAATCTGGGGAAATCGAGCGCCTTTGTAATGAAGTGTTTGACACAAAATCGGAGGCAAAACTCGCGAGACGAGAGCGTAACGCACAGAAGAAGAAGAAGAAGGACAAAAAGAAGGAAAAGAAGGAAAAGAAGAAGAACTTCGAAACGTGTATTCAGTGGCACACGGTATGTATGTTTTTGTACGAGTATAAAGTAGTACT
>Ga0115000_10001593_pt1 | contig 19943 bp, 9 predicted proteins | sample ArcticOcean_MG_C_6_FD_89690 | JGI IMG/M metagenome (GOLD analysis project Ga0115000, IMG submission 89690) | Marine microbial communities from western Arctic Ocean - ArcticOcean_MG_CB8_128 | ecosystem: Environmental > Aquatic > Marine > Oceanic | place: Arctic Ocean: Canada Basin | collected... | reverse complement strand
GTTACTATTTTTGTTTTTGTGACGAAACGCACGCTTTTCCTTCTTTGTTTAAAAACGTTTTTTAATTACAGTTGTGTTGACTTTTTATGAAACACACTCTAAACAAATGCTTCTGCATCTGTCGGATTCGGGTACATTAATAGCCCGTCCGAGTGTTACAGATGATGATGATGTATTTATTGGTTTCGATTACGTCGCCGTCTGAATTTGCAATCATTGGGTGCACAAACAGTCGCGTTTCGGTTTCTCCGAAATAGTGTAATCAAAGATGGGGAATTGATTTTTACAGCGGAGGGAAGGGAACGCACAGTCAGTGGACAATTAATACTCGTCAGTCTTTTAAAAAACCCTCGTACTTGTTTTTAAAGAGAAGGAAGAAAAAAAAAACGGAACAAAATCTCTTTCCTAATTCGTTAGAGTATTCACGCGCATAAGCATCATTTATTAGGCTTTGCTTGTCTTCAAAGAGCAGCGAAAAGCGTCGAAAAGAACAACAACAGCAACAGTAACAAAATCAGCTTTCGAAGAGATCGTCGTCTCGAGTTTGAGGAGGAGTTGTTGGTCTCGTCGTCGCGTTTGTTGCATTTACCGTTTGCATCATCATCATCTCTGCCGAGTCGTTTGAAAAATGTCATTTGAAGAAGAAGACAAAGAAGAAGTGATGACGAGTGACATTCATCAAAAGCGCCCCTCTCGTTGGGTCGCCGAGGAACTCACGCATCAAGGCGAAGAGTCCTTGATGCGTTTCGATAAAAGGAACGGAAGGTTTGTCGGAAAACGAGAAATTTCTTTAACGCTCTTTCGAATCGTAAAGAAACTGTTCTTTCCGTCCAAGACTTTGAAGAAAGAACAAACGACTTCAATGATAACGCGAGAAACAATCGCTCGAGAGCTGCAAAGAGAAGAAGACGAGGAAGCAAACGATCCAGAGATTACAATTCCTTCGTCGATGCGCGGAGATTACTCTTTGTTGTGGTTGCGAAACCTGCTGAAGGAGCACGAACACGAGTCGGAAACAACGCTGGATCGAGACGTCGTCGGCGCGCACGTGAAGAATATGTGCGAGAGTTTCGTGTACGTGAGCGAAGACAAGAATGATCCGAGGAATGGCGGAGATGCGTTAAGAGAGAGCGCACGCGAAGTTTTGGAGATGTGTTGCGTGCATTTGGGTGCGTTGAAGGATATAAATTGGGAACAGTTCAGTAGGAGGTTGCAACGGTTGATGCCGACGGAGCAGTTTTGTTCGAAAGATGAGGTGTTGAACAAGATTAAATTGGAGTTGTTTGAAGCGACGCGACGCAAAAATCATGCGATACTTGATCAGAAAGCGAGAAAGAACAGCGGGAAATTTAAAAACGCTTTGAGACAGTTTATGGAAAGGACGATGGATAAAGTGAACTTGGAGCTTGCGAGCGGGAGAGCGACGTCGATTGATCAACTCGCGATGCATCATCAGGACGGGTGGTTGAGCATGAGAAACGCGCACGTGAATTGGAACAGACGAAAAGGCATGGCCGGCATGGTCGGAATGAGGAAATGGCCAAAGTGTACGGACGTAATCGCCGAGGAGGGTGATTTGGACGTTTTAGTCGGAGCGAAATCGGATGACGAAGTCGAAGAAGAAGAGGAAGAAGAGGAGGAGGAGCCGCGACGACAACGACAACAACAAAATGAACTGATACTATCTGAAAACCGAAGAAAACAGCCAAATCCGCGTAAAAACTGGTTCGTGCTCGGCAAGAGGAAGGTTAACGATGAAATCGTTAACCAATCATCGGAGGAAGTGACGGAGGATATTCCTATGCCGGTCTTACCGCCAAACAAAGGACGCAGCAAGTCGACGTCGAGAGGCAAATCTTCGAATGTGACGCCGATGTTGGAGGAGTTGGCGAACGCCACGCTCCAACTCGCGAACCGGGAGAATCAGCAACGAGGAGAACCGAACGTCATCTCGCAACCGTCCGTGAGAGGCCCATCAAAGAAGAGAGGTGGAGCTGCTCCTCTTTCCAATTCGCCGGCGAAGCCAACGGTAGTACTCAAGAACGACGGTTTCGACGCGCTCAAGAAAGCGCTTGAGGAAAGAGAGGCGGGGAAGAAAGCGGAAAAGGCAACGGCTATTGCAGAGAAAAGGGCAGCAAAAGCCGCCGTAGAAAAAGAAGAGGAAGAGGAAGAGGAAGAAGTCGAAGAAGAGGAAGAAGAGGAAGAAGAAGAGGAAGAAGAAGAGGAAGAAGTCGACGACGGTTTTGCTCGATTACGAGCCGAATTGGAGAAGCGCGAAGAGGAGAAGAAGAAGAAGAAGCCAAATAGAAGCGGGTGGGCGTTCGTAGGTAAACGAAAGGAACCGGAAAAAGAAGAGAAAGAAACGTTAGATGAGGACGACGAGGAAGAGGAAAACGACAGCGACATCATACCCACGCAGCAAATCGGCGACGACGACGACGACGAGATGCAAGACGCAGACGTGATTGACTCGCAGCCGCGAGAGAAAAGTAATAACGTCGTCAGAGGTGGATTCTTCAAGTTTTTCGGCAACAAGACACCGTCGGTGGCCCAACACCCGGTGAAGCAACCATCGCCGACGAGAAGCAGAGAAAATGTGAGGATTTCCTCTCCGCGAGAGGGAGGAGACGACGATGGTGATGATCTTCCTCAAATGCAAATCGACGACGACGACGACGACGAAGATGAGCCGACCGCCTTCAACGAGCAAAAGATTGCCCTCGTTCCCATGGTGGTGCAACAACAAAGCTACCAATCTCCACCAAAACCGCAACAGCCGAAACGGCGAGTACAATCGCCGCCGCAACAACACCAATACCACCACCAAAGATCATCGCCTCCGCAACAGGTAGCGCGACGAGTCACCGGCAAATTCTCCGAGGAAGAAGTTCTCGCCGTCATCCGAGGCGTCGAAACGTACGGTCTAGGGAAGTGGAAACTCATTCGAGAATCCTCCCTCGACGGCGTCCTCCTCGGCCGAACGCCCGTGGACGTCAAAGACAAGTACCGAAACTTGAAATCTTCAGATTTGAAGCGCGTTTTAACCGGCATCGTCCCGAGAAGTGCGAGCTACCCGTTCGTCGAGGAACACTTCGAGAAGGTGAGAAGGGCGGCCGAGGATGCACATTAGGAGGAGAGAGACTCCCGTCATACCTAGCGAAGAGAGAGAGAGAGAGAGAGAGAGAGAAACTCACTTGAATTTCCTTAGAATTAAAGCGCGATAAATATAATACATACACACACAAATCTGTAATACTCTCTCTCTCTCTCGGGACTCTCTCTGGACTCTCTCATGTCCTCTTCTCCTCCAAATAAGACCATCCCGAATAAGAGGCGGAGGATGATGAAACTCATCCTCCACTTTCACATCCAATCCGCGAAAGGCATTCGATCCTCGCGAACGAGACGCAAACGACTTTTATTCGTCCTCGACGTCGACGGCTTTAATAAGGAGCAATGTAAACATCGAACGAAAATCATAAAGAACACGGAAAACCCTTGTTGGGGGGAACGAGGGCGTATGGATTTAGGTTTTATGAATACGAATACGAATAGAAACGAGAAGATACGAATGTCCGTTTGGGACGTGAAGACGAAAACGAACCACAAGTGTAAAGGCAGTCGAGCGATTTCAATGAAAGATTTAATCGGTGGTATCGATAAGTTTTTTACGAACGATAAAGAGGAGAAAGGGAAAAAGAACGCGTTAGACGTGGAATTAGAAGGATGCACGAGAGGTATTGGATCGGTACAAGTGGAATTGACGTTTACGAAGGAGGCGGTTTTCGTCGCCGAAGAAGAAGAGGAAGAGGTGTTCAAGACGCCCATTTTGAAAGTGAAAGAAGAGAACAAAGATACTGTCGCGATTGAAAAGAAGTCTGAGAAGGAGAGCGACGATGTAGAGGACGAGAACGACTCCGACGACCCGTCTAAAGAGGAACTCTTGCGTGAACGCATAAAGAAAATGCAAACGGAATCGATGGAGAAGAAGTTGGAGCGCATGGAAGATCCGGACATGTTGACGAAAGAGGAGAGGCGAATTTTGACGGAAGGTGCGAGCGTGGCGAAGGATTTAGGCGCGAAGTTGCCGAAATATTTCGACGACGTGTCGTCGGCGTCGCGGGATATAGGTCTGTCCCGCGGCGCGGAAGAGGAAGAGGACGAGTGGGAGAACGCGCTGCCGACAAAGAAGAAAAATCCAAAGAAGAGCGAAGCAGTATCGATGTCACCGGTTAAGAAAGTTGTGAGTGGTAATAATTCGTTACGAAAATTGGAAGGCGTCGATGCGTCTATCGATCTCCTCGAACAGCAGCAGCCGTCGTCGCCGACTGTGATTCCGGAACGAAAAGATGTCGAGACATCTTCATCGAATATTTTACCGACAACAGACGAGAAGAAGAGTAACGCAATGAACGAACTGCGGAGGAAACAGTCCAGCGAACGCATTCACGCGCGCGCTGTTGCCGCTCGAGAGGCGTTGAGACAGTCCAAGTCGTCGCAAATCAACGATGAGTTGGACGAATTATACGAACGCGTCGTCGTTTCTCCTTCTTCCGGCGGAGGAAAAGAGAACACGACGCATCGAGCGACGGCATCGTCCTCGGAGGGTGTCACTGTCAAAAAGGCTACACCTCTACATTTGTCCTCTTCCTCTGAAGAAGAAGAAGAAGAAACCGTCGTCATTTCCTACGCGGAAAAACCAAAACCGATGACTCTGGCCGTAGCGGAGATGTTTCGAGACGCCAAGAAAGTCTCGCAGTTGATGCAAAGAGCCGAAAGCGCTTTCACGAAGTGGATATGAGAAGAATCTATATGTATGCGGTATTACGTTATCGCGTGCGCTTGTTCGTTTTCGTGTGTATATTTTAGTAGATGGATAGTTTGTAAGTTGTAAATAATCAAAAGCTCGCTAAAAATTGTTCGTAGTGTTTGTTTCATCAAATCTGTTTGTTTTTAAATCTTCTTGACAATTTGCACGACGTCTTCGTCGCTCAACACGTGTTCTTTCCCGACTTTCTGCGGTCGATGCTTCGCGGAAATCCCCCACACGTTCGCCTCTTTGAAGTTCTTCACCATGCTCTTGTGCAACGAGTTACAGAAATCTTCCACGGTCACCTGTCCTTTCTTCAAAATAATCGGCGCGTCGTACGCCGGATTCTGCCCTTTCGGTTTGGTATAAATTCTCGTCAAGTTCAAATACTCCCAAATCTTATCCAACAATCCGTCCAAATTCCATTCCTTCCCACTCGATACCGGCACGTAGTGCGGCACCTCATCCAATAATTCCAACTCTTCCACGGTAATTTGATCGATTTTATTCACCGCGTATACGCACGGCGTGTATATTCTATTCCCTTCGATCACGTCAATCAACTCCTCGTCCGTACAGTTCTCATAAATCTTCACGTCGCAATTCTTCACGTGGTACTCCTCTAAAATTGCCTTCGCGGTGCTCTCGTCCAACCACGCCGTATCCTCGCCCGCTTTCGGCTTAAACGGTAACACGTTCACGCCTCCTTTCTCCTTCACCTGGTAGCTAATATTCGGCGGCTTCTTGTTCAATCGAATCCCAAACCCGTCCAATTCCTTCTCGATTAATCGCCTGTGCGTTAACGGTTTCATCGCATCTAAAACGACCACGATCACATCGCACGTCCGCGCGGTCGAAATCACTTGTCTCCCTCTCCCTTTCCCGTCTTTCGCGCCTTCGATGATACCGGGTAAGTCCAACAACTGCACCCTCGCCCCTCGGTAATGAATCACCCCCGGAACGCACGTCAACGTCGTGAACTCGTACGCCGCCGCTTCCGAGTGCACTCCCGTGAGTTTCGTCAGCAACGTGCTCTTCCCAACCGACGGGAACCCGACTAAACCGACTCGGCAATCGCCCGTTTTCGTCACGTCAAACCCTTCGCCTTTCCCGCCGGATTTTCCCGAAGGTTCGATGAGTTCCCGACGGAGTTGCGCTAACTTTGCTCGTAACGAGCCGAGATGGTTCTCCGTCGCTTTGTTCTTTTGCGTGCGGGACATTTCCAACTCGATCGTGGCGATCTTTTCCAGTATTGCCGACATTATTAGTAGAGGTTATCGTGTTCTTGTTCTCGTGCGTAAGTGTGTCTGTTTTTCGTAGTAAAATTATGTGGATGGATTCGATCAAAAAGAAGGAAAAATTGGAGTTTTACGCACATAAATACAACAACAACATTCATTGAATGGTACCAGTTAAAAGGAGTAATGTGTCTGTTCTTAGTATAATTAGTATTCTTTAGATGATTTTATCACGTGTTCGAGTATAAATATTCGATCAAAAGAAGGATTGGAGTACGCGCGTAAACGACAACATTTTTCATCGGCTGATACGATGGTACCTGTACCAGTTAAAAGAAGTAGTAATGTACTGATCAACAAATCCGGGGTCGTGTGTGCGAATATAAACGCATAATACACCCGATGGATGATGATTAAGCGCCAACACCGCCGGCGATGCCGACCAACGCGGCGGTGACGACGGGCGTCGCCGCTAACACGGAACTGACGATACCGCTCAACGCGTAACTCAAAGCCGCGTACGGCAACGCTTCCGGCTCTTTACTCACCAACGCAGCCGTGCCTAAACCGTGGGAGGAAGCCGCGGTGGCCATGCCTCTGGAAATAGGGTCGTTCGCGCCGGATTGGTCCAACACTATCGTGGCGAGCGCGGAACCGAGGAGTCCGGTTAAAACAACCGCGGCGGCGGTCAAGGAAACCATTTCTGGATGGCCCAAGGACACGGTCACCGGGATCGCTAAAGCGACGGTGACGGATCGTGGGACCAATGCGAGAGAAATAGCCGGGGTCAAACCGATGAGTCGACCTAAGAAGGCGGTGGAAAACATAGCAAACGTGGACGTGCCGACTAAGCAGGTAAAAATTTCCAACGCGTGTCGTTTGATAATTTTCCTCGCGCCGTAGACTTTAAACGCGAAGGAGACGATGACGGAACCTAAAAAGGCCATGAGGATATCGCCGGCACCCATGGCAGATAACGAGTTCATGTCCGTAAACGACACTCCAGATTTATACAGTTTCAAAGTGGCCTGGTACCCGGCACCGGTGCACCAACCCATGATGTATACGCCGAGGTTGGATAAGACCGCGCACGTGACAATCGGGTTCATCTTTACCTTCACTTTGTCGACGTTACCGATTAATAAGGACGACACCGTCGCGCCTACTAAACCAACAGTGACAAAGAACGGTTGGTACGCGTCCGTGGCGGGTAACCAACTCGCTGAAAGGTAACTCGTCATCGTCGTAAATCCCACCAACTGTTTGACCAAATCCGTCGTCGGCGGTTTCGCTTTCTCTTGCGGCAAAGGTTGCATCTCGACGCCAGTCATTTCTCTCACCTTCGTGGCTAACTTTGCGCTAAACGCGCACGTCACCACGAACCCGACGACGAGTAAACCGATAATCTTCCCGAGCGTCGCCGCTTCCATCGTCGACACGACCAACGGCAACGTCACCAACGAAGGCACGTAAAACACCGGCAACCAACTGGTAATCCAATCCATCGCCGGCGCGAACAAGTGGCACACCTGCGCGGACAACGAACTCTCCTCGTCTTTCGCCAACGCATCCATCGCCAATAAAGCGAAAATCAACCCAAACATAACCACCAGCGGTCCAGGAAACGAAATGCCTTGCGATAAAACTTTCTTCGAAATCACTTTATCCAAAACGAACAAAGTCCCCGTCGCGCCGAACAAACGCATCAACCCGTCGCACTTCGTACTGAACTCCGCAAAGTTCTTATCCACGTCCGTCGTTCTAAACATTGGATAGTTTGCTTTTTTCGCGCGTTCGTTCTCGAGTAACTTTTCCGCGTGTCGTTTCATCGCCATCGCGTAAAACGCCGTCTTGTCCTCGTGTTCGACTTTGTTCGTCTCAAAAGGAGGAGGAGTACTTTCAACCGCTTTAGTTTCGGCAGCTTTTGCGGCAGCAGCAGCGGCGCGTTCGGCGCGAAACCTCGCCGCGATGTCCTCGTGTCCCGCCGCTTTTACCAGCATCGTCTTTCCTCTTTTAAAGCTGCTGCTGTTGCTGTTGCTTCTTCGTATAATTCTTCTTGTAGATGCAATGTTGTTTCCAATCGTGTTCTGCCTCGTCACATTCTTCTCTTTCTGAATCGTCCGCACCGATTTTGGTGATGATGATGTCGCGGCAAAAAAACGCATCGTCGTCATCATTCTCGTAGTAATAGTAGTAGTAGTAAAAGTAAAAGTAAATGTGAGCGAGTGGTGCTCTTCTTCTCTCTTAAAAGTGATGTGTTTGTATGCGTTTAAATTCTGATGAATGTATGAATAGTCTCATCATCCAACAAGAGAGAAAAAAATTCAAAAAATCTTTTTTTTCTTTCAAGGAGAGGAAGACAAGTGGTTAGGATTGTAAATTTTAAAAACGTTGACTTCCCGGCATTGAAAAAACGGCTTAAAATTCCCAGAAAAGAAATACGCGCAGCGTTTAAAAGCACGACGTGATCATGGGGAAGAAGAAACTTTCCGGCGCGGCGAAGAGGAAGAAGAAAAAGGAAAAGGAAGAGGCGATTGCAGAAGCCGCGGCAGACTTGGAGCGTTTGAAGCTCGGACCGTCAAAGTTGTGGACCGGGTTGGTGACGCATCACAAAGACATTTTCGTATCGCATGTGCTTCCGAAATTGAGTGGGACAGACAGGATGTTCTTTTCAAAAGCAAATACCGAGAGCATGATTGTACTCAAATACGCGGGAATAGACGCATCGAAAATTCGTTGGTTTATTCTCGACGTTTCATCGATTTCGACGTTGGAATGGGCGTGGAACAACATGAACTGGGGAAGGAAAGATCCGGCTGGAAAGGTCGTAGATCAAGCCAGGTTTTGCGGTTACGTCGCCGGAACGAATAAACTCGAGTTGCTCAAGTGGGTCAGAGAGGAGAAAAAGTGCGAATGGGATGAATTTACGATTGTGGTTGCGACATATCACGGTAATCTCGAGATATTGGAGTACTGCTTTGCTAATAGTTGTCCGTGTGATGTGGAGAAGTCGTGTTGTAACGCCGCGGGAAACGGAAGCCTCAACTGTCTTCGATTTCTTTTCGACAAGGTGAAACCTTCGCGAAAAACGGTAGAGCAAGCGGCAGAAGTGGCGGCACAATATGGTCACGTTGACATCTTGAAATATCTTGTCGAAGAGAAGGATTGTGATAAAGCGAAGTGGTGCTACGTGAGAAACTGTGTGATGGATGGTCGCCTTGATTGCCTCAAACACATGATCGACGAGGCAAAAAAAGTACCTCGAGAAGTGCTCGACCACTATGCACACATCGCTTACGCGCGATATTACGAGCACACCGAGTGCTTGCACTACTTGCGAGAAAAAGGGTGCCCGGAACCAACAGACGAAGAATACGCTAAATTTGTTAAACTCGCTAAAGAACAAAAGTTGATGGAATACATGGAACGGTGCACTCGTCCAGAGAGAGACACTTTCTTTTTCGCGTACACCGCTTAGATTTTCATCGCGCGTCGTCGCCTCGGTCTTGTACAATACAAAAACTCCTCTCTGCAAAAGATGCAGAGACACGGATGAATATCTGCGCCTCTGGTTTTAATAACAACAGTTTACATCGATTAATCCTTTTACTACATTTATAGCACAGACAACTTTCAGACAAGTTTAAGACAAGTCGGACTACATATGTATATCCATAGGTTTAAGAAGGAACTCTCTTTTTTGTTGGTTTTGATGCCTTTCTGATTATTTTTGAGAGTCTTATTAGTTAGTATTGGTCGTCCGAGATGATGATGAGCAGGAGACTCTTTTTATTCTTATTCTTAATGTGGGAGTAGTAGGAGTACCGGTAGTACTACTTATTATTAGTAATAATAGAGTAAAATATTCTCTCACTATTATTAAAACGTTCTCTTGCTCACAACCCCGGGGTATCCTCGCCAGACTTTCCCGACGTCCGGGTGCCACCCTCTCGCGCCGACTCTTAAAGCCGGGTGGGTGTAGATGTCGCCGCCGAAATCCGTCGCCGGCGCTCTGACGGTTTCGCCGAGAGGGACCGACCACGAACGCGCGTCACCGAATTTTGCGACCGTTTTTTGCCACGACGTGTAAAGGTAGTACGGAACCGTGAGGTAAAGGAACATCGCGGGCGTGTACGCGCTCTTTGAAAACAACACGGAGGAGACGAACGTCTGCGCGATGACCAACGACCACATGATCAACTCCGCGCAGGAGTAAAACACCGTGCCGTTGGATTCGTATCCGCGTTCGTAGACGTACAACAAATGATACCTCCAAATGATGAAGTTGGTGAGGAAGAAGAACGCACACACCGCGGCAATCAGTGGTGCGATGACGGCAAACGTCAAGCCGAGTAAAATAATCACCGAAAACAAACCGCCTTCTCGTCCGGCTCTCATTTGTCGAGGCGAATATTTCATCGTTCTATCTCTTTTCGTTGGCGTGCACCCGAAGCAGCACCGTAAATAGGTATTGACGGTGTAACAAATCACCCCAGGGTGTGGAAATATCAACCTGTACGTGGGAATAAACACCGCTCGGTAGAAAACGAAGGATAGGAAGAAATTCGAGGACAACGGCAAGACGGTGCCGAATTGTTGCTGCAAACTGCTCACCGTGGTGCCGTTTTGTAGAGCTTGTTGCATGATCCCGGAAATCGCCCCACCGGTGATGCCGCCGATTAACATGTTCAGTAAACCCCACAAATAGTAGAATTTCATGAACCTTTGATCGGTGGCGGAGAGAGACACGTGGACGTTTTGCGCCTGCACTAAATACAAGAGGAAGAAGGACACGGCGAAGACTTCCCACAACGTGAGCAAAATCGGCGGCAAGATACCAGACACGAGCAAACGTAAACCTTCGACTTCTTTGTTATCGCAATACCACTCCAAGAACGTTTCGATGCTATCGCTTGGAGCGTTCAGCGTGCACGCGGAGGTGATCATGGTCGCGACCAAAGTCGAAGGAGTGAGAATCAAAATGACAATCGCCGGGTAGACAAACATGAAACGAAACGCCGAGGTCCGTTTCGGTTGTAACAACGTTTGCCAGTTTATATCCGATGGGCCAGGCGCGGGATGGACGACGAACTCGTTCGTTCCGCCGCGGTGTAACAAACACTGCGCCGCCATCGCCGCGGCCGTTTGCGTTTCAAACACCGCGAACGCCGATGGTCCGGGGACGCCGTTCCATGCTTTTTCTCTCTCCTCGAGAATCATCGAGTCCACAACTTCCAATTCGTGCTCTAAATCTGCCAATTTTGACGATCGATCCGAGCTCGTTTCTTTTTTCTTGGCCTTTGGAATAGTGAAAAACGTCGGGCTTTTACCTAACGATCGATTCGATTGCGATTCGATGTCTTGTAATTTCGCGCGGTCTTTTTCGCTCGCGCTGCCATCAACGCTTCGTTGTCTCAGAAAACTCATCTCCCGTCCAAAATCAGCCATTTTCTGCGGATCCTCACCGAATGTGGCGCATTTCCCACGCATTTGTACGAGTTTGTTGTTGATTTCGTCTCTCTGGTCTAACAAACGATCGGTTTGCCGATGATCGTACACCGGAATCATCCCGCGAAACTCGTTGCCGAAAACTTCGTCGAACATGTGTTCCATCGCCGCGTATTGTTCATCTGCGTACGCTCTTTTCGCTTCAGTATCCTCCTCTTCTATCTGACCGGGGTCAGATTTCGAGCTCGATCCGAATTTGGTGAGAAATTTGGCGGAGAGTATACTCCTCAACGTCTTCTTGTGCCGTCTTGATTTGAACTTTGGAATGTTGGTCAACAAAATCACGTAGTTTTCCGCCCAAACGGAGATTAATTTGCGACTTTCTGGATCGTACGTGTTTACCGATCTCGATTGTTGCACATCCGGTAAAGCACCAATTATATCGCTGTAACTGTATTCAACGTTTGGATCTTCGCTGACGTCCAAACCCGTCCACCATTCGTGATCGATGGCGACGTCGCGACCGTCGTTGTTTTTCGCGATGGCCGCTTGCACTTCTTGCGCTTGACGAATGGCGTTTTCGAGAGACGATCGACCTTCGACGACTTTTTGCGCTTCGCTCAAATCCAAGTTATGATTCATGTTTCCGAAGGAACCTCCGGAACCCGTACGTCGATGATGACCGCCGCCGGTGTTTTGACGAAACTGCTTTTGGGCGAGTTTTTGCGGAGAGAACATGCCGCCACCACTCTTGTTATCATTCTCTTCTCGACTTGAAATTCTACGGTGCGCTTGAGGCGGATTTAATTCGGTTTGAGAGCTCGATTCTTCATTCGTGCTCATTCCGCTCGAAGTGTTCCTGTTCAATATCGCATTTCTCGCCGCCGCGGCTTCTCGGCTATACGTTATGGACGAGGTCAACATGTTTACATCGTCGTCGGTAATGTCCAAAGCGTTCTCGCCGTCTTCTTCATCGTTACTATTATTATTACGAGTATGATTATTATCACCAGATCGACCTGATATAGTCCGAGCGGCGCGATTGGCTTGCATCATCGAAGATCCAACCACTGATCGTCCTAAATTACCCATATCGCCAAAGATGCCGAGGATTCTTCTCCCGGCGCCTCGAGTGTTCGCCGGCCGTTCCGCCGGCGCATATCTCGAACTACCCGCGTATCGGTCGAGTTGTTGTCTGGGATTTATCCCACGCTCTTCGTCGTCGTCGGAATCGGCGTCGTCTCTAATATTCGCAGACTCTGAAATCGGGCCTGGCGGCGATTTACTATTTCCTTTCAGAGGACTCGGAGAATAGTCTAATACTTCATCCTCGTCGTTAAAAGTAGGAGTAGAAGTACCGCTTGTTGGTGATGAAACCATCTTCTCAGCTTCGTCGTAATTAAGCTGTTGCGGAGATGAATTTTTGGGCGAATTCCGGGAGAATAATCCGCCGCTACGTTTAGTCACCGACGAGTTCGGAGACGCCGTCGCGGCGTAGGATTCCAAAGAAATACCTACCGATGATGGAGACGACGGTTTCTTCGACGCCGCCGCCGAAGTGGTCGACGGAGGTGTGTTCGTAATCGTACCCGCAACTGAGACACCACCAGAAGACGTCGGCGAGTTTGGTAGTCGACCACCATTGCCGTCACCGGCTTTCTCCACGTGTCGCGGCGGTAGTTGTTTCTTGCTTGGCATCCTTTTTTCCTCGCTAGTACTGTTTTGTCCTGCGCTGCCGCCGCCGCCTCTACCGCCGCCGTATCGAAACAATCCCTTACCACCACTCGCTGTACTTTGACGCGCTTTCACGGAAACGACCGAGCGCGCGGACGGATCCTCGTCAGTATCAAAAGCGAAATTACCGTCGTCTCCGTCGTCTCCCGCTGGCGAAGACGGACTCCCCAAACGCTCGCGACGGCTCAGCGACGCGACGCCTTTCGACTTGAAAGCTTGTGATTTGATCATCGCATTGACCTTTGCTTTCGCCGACGCCGACGTCATAGCTTTTGACCCGAGCGACGTCGAACGCATTAAAGACATCGATTTCATCAACGAGGACCCCGACCCTCGACCTCCTTCGCCTCCTTCATTGCTATTTTTATTATTCCCACCACTCTGGCTGCTATTATGACTACTGCTATTATAACTCGCGTTGTTATTGTTGTTGTAGTTGTTATTATTGCTCCTGATTGGTGAAACACCTCCGTATTCAGGCATTTCCTCGCTTCCCCTTCTCGTCGTCGGCGATGGAATGCCGCTTCCGCTCTCTTGCTTCTCGAAAAAAGTCACGCTCCCGATGTGGCCGCCATCTTTCACAATCGCCGGCGCATTTTCCAAGTCCAACGAACGCAAATCTTTCGATCGTTGTAAACTCGGCACTGTCAACGTCCTCACGCCAACCTCCTGTAAATTTTCTTCAATCTGCGCCACGTCCATCTCGTCGGATACGTTTTGGCCTTGTTTCACCAATTGCACTAAAATCGATTCCGGTTGGTGCACCGCTCTCCATAAATTCGTGTCTCCTTTCGTGGTCAAATAGAGCTGACGTAAAATCGTAAACGATTTCACGTGTTTACCTACCAACCACACGACGTACAACGTAATCAATTGAAAGAAAAACACGTGCAACCACAACAAGCTCGCCTCGTCCGGCACATTCGCCGCGGTCGTTTGCATCAATATCGATCGAATCGCTCCCGATAACGTCGTATCTTTACCTTCCAACATATCTTGTTCGTACTGCGCGTTAAGTTCGCTACAAATCGCCATGTGCACTGGAATAAAAATCGCGCACACGACCACCGCTACCGGGAAGAAAATCTGCACCCCTAACTGCGCGACTCTCAAAAACGCAAACCCGTCCAACCCGGCGGTTTGTATAAACTCCTTATCGCTCACTCTCAAAACGTGCACGATCCACCCGTACAAATACGTCACGTACGCCTTGCTCTGTTTCAAAAACCAGATCACCCACAGGTACGAATTCGACAACTTCCTCGTCGCCGGTATACCTTTGCGCCAATCGAATTCGGCTTTATCGTACGGCGGCGGCGGTCTCGTGAGGTTTCGCAAGCGCAAGCGGCCAAAGTAGATTGGATTGGCGTGTCTGTACGCGCCGAATAAGGTCAACACCACGAACGAGGCGATGAAATAATCTGTTGTTTTTCAGAGAGAGAGAGAGAGAGAGAGAGAAATAAAGAGATGTGGTCAGCGTTTCAAAGAGATGTGGTCAGCGTTTCCATCGAATGTGAAAAGAGTTCAGAGTGAAAAGAAGAGCAAAAAGAGTAGATATTTGAATCTCATCATCCATCCGTATCATCAGCGCGCGCGTAGAAGACAAAAAGACGACGACGACGATGACGACGCAAACAACAACTGCTCTCTCTTCTTAATGTTGTTATTCTTCTCGGTCGTCTCAAAAAGAGCCACAAAACGTACACAACAAAGAGTAACTGATATCGGTATCCGAAACGTTGAAATGCGCGCTCGTTTCCACCCAAGGCACCGGCGGCGGTGGCAACGGCGACGGTGGAGGCGGAGGAGGATTGGGAGGAGGATTGGGAGGCGGGAACGGCGAAGGAGGCGGGAACGGAGAGGGTGGCGGAGAAGGCAGGAGAGACATTAGTATTCTCTGTCCGAAGCGTAGAAAGTGGTTTTTGCGGCAAACGAATTTTGAAGATTTTTCAAGGACTGCCCAAAGAAGATTTCAAAAGATTTCAAGCAGACGGTAAAGAGCGGGACAAGAAAGAGGACACAAAGAGACACTATACACGCCGAAAGTCACACACAGAAACAGTATACACACACTCGTAGTAGTACTAGTAGTAGTATTAATATTATTATAATTATTAAGCTTCGTCGAGCGCAATTCTCGGACAGATGTTCATGCTTTGCAATTCCTGAAACAACAACTTACACGCGTACGGGACTTTCAACGTGGCGACTTCAGCTTTTGCGCCGCAGCTGTGACAACAGTCTCTCCCGCTCGCTTTGTCTCGGTACGCGAGTAAACCGCACGTGACGCAGACTTGCGCGTCGAAGACGTCGGCGGAAATCATGAGACGTTCGAGAACTAACGCGGAAGCGCCGTAGCCGATTAAGCAGTCGCGTTCCATTTCGCCGAGGCGTAAACCGCCTTGGCGGGCGCGACCTTCCGTGGGTTGTCTCGTGAGGACGACGCGTGGACCTCGAGCGCGCGCGTGCATTTTGTCGAGGACCATGTGTTTGAGCTTTTGGTAATAGACTGGACCGGTGAAAATTCTCGCTTGGAGGTATTCGCCGGTGAGACCACAGATTAAGGTTTCCTTACCGTCCGAAGCGTAGCCGGCTTTGAGTAAAGCTTCGCCGATTTCGTCGACGGACTCGTTCTTGTTCGTCGTCCCGGCGGCGGTGGCGGAGGATATGTCGTTGCTGGCAAACGCAGAGGCGTCGCGGAAAGTGCCTTCTTCTGAGGCGGCCTTCCCGGCGAGTAACTCGATGAGTTTACCAACAGTCATCCGCGACGGGAAACCGTGCGGGTTCATCACCAAGTCTGGGCATATGCCGCGTTCGGTGCACGGAAAATCTTCCTGCGGTAAAATAGCACCGACGACGCCTTTTTGACCGTGGCGAGAGGAGAATTTATCGCCAACCTCTGGCCGTCTCGTGTGACGCACTAACGTTTTCACCACGAACTGGTTCTCGTCAGTCACCGTGAGCATGACCTTGTCCACGACGCACTCGTCCACTTCCGGTCCTCGGTAGACTTGCGGAGCTGGACGAAACTCGCGATCGGGGAGTTGATCGGGATTCGTCATCGGGTCTCGAGTGTTTATCGGCATGTGCTTGTTGATGTAAATGTCTTTGTTTCGAATCCTCACCCCAACTTGCGCGTACCCGTCGTCGTCCAACACTCGGTAGTTTTTTATCTTTTTCATCTGAGTTATCGACGGTTTCAACACTTTATCTTGCGTTCGATTGGCGTATTTTTTCATCGTCGCCGAGTATTTCCTAGAGACTTGACATCGACCGAAACCTCGGTCTAAGGATGCGCGGTTTATTACTACCGCATCTTCAATGTCGTAGCCAGTGTTTGACAACACCGCGATGACCGCGTTTTGCCCCGCGCCTAACCGATCGTATTGAATCAACTCGATCGTTTTCGTTGTTACCAGCGGCTTTTGCGCCGAACACAACGTGTACATCAACGTATCCATTCTGTTCAGTTGATTAAACGCTAAATTGCCCATGGCTTGTTTACCCATTGCGCACTGGTACGTGTTTCTTGGACTTTGATTGTGGTGTGGAAACGGAATGATCCCAGCGCAGACGCCTAAAAGCGTAAACGGTTCGATTTCGCAGTGCGTGTGCGCACCGGCGGTTAAATCCTTCTCGTGCAATGCGATATACGCGTCGTTTTCCTCGTTCACGTCTAAGTATTCCACGTACCCTCTTTTCAAGAAATCGTCAAACACCCACTCTTTGTTTTTCAACGCGTCGAGATGTTTTTGTTTCATTTTCAATCGACCGGTGGTTTCGTCGACGACGATTAAAGGTCGACAGACTCTTCCGCCGTCCGAAGCTATGTGAACGAAACCCTTCGTCACGTGGACAGATACAAACTCGCTAATGCGACCCGACCGACGAAGTTTTCTAAATTTATGCGCGAACTGCATCGGTTGCGACACGGAACCGAGTATGGAACCGTTCAACAACACCAGCGCGCTGTCCTTCTGGTGCAACTCTTCGCCGGCTAAGTGTTCGAGAAGTTCGCAACCGAGCGCGCGCGCGAGTTTTATCAGAGGCTCTTCGTCGGAATCCGTGGTGACGTGCGTCATGAGCGCTAAATTTTTCACCAACCCGCAACTTTCGCCTTCCGGAGTATCCGAAGGACACAACATCCCCCACTGCGACGGTTGTAACGCTCGAGGACCACTCACTTTACGAGTTTTTTCAAACTGCGAGGTGATTCGAGTCATCATCCCAATCGCGGATATGAAGGACAAACGAGAGAGAACCTGAGTCACGCCTTTACGTTCCATTCGAAATCTTTTGACGGTCCAATTTCCAGTCGATATCGCGTGCTCTAATCCGTTGCTAATAGTATCTTGACGTATGCACTTAACGACGTCAAACTGCTGCGCGCGATTGGCTTTTGATAAAACCGCATCCGCTTGGCGCTTTAAATCCGCGTTTAAACGTTTAAAACAATCTTCAAACAGCAGCGCTAACAATTGACCGGCTAATTCGAGCCTTTTATTTCCGTAATAATCTTTATCGTCCACTTCCTCGGGATTTAAATTCGCCAACAAAATACGTCGAATCATCACGCACACGTACGCCGATTTCCCTCGAAAATCGTAATCTTCCACCGGGACGTGCGCTAACACAACGCCGGCGAAAATATCTCGAGCTTCGTCCGAACGCGTTCGTCTGTTTATATTGATATGATTCGCGTTGACATTATTTTCTTTCCCTATTGGTGCGCTCCCGTCGTTGTTGCTGTTGTTTTTATTATTCGCATTCGCTCTGCTATTGGCGTTGTTATTCACTCCCATGGTTGTCGGTTGCCCTGGCGTCGGGCCTTCGCTCGCTTCGACTGCCGCCGCGGCGGCTTTCCCGTCCTTTCCAGCAATCGCAGCCAAACGCCACTGACTGGAGCGAATCCTTTGCCCGCAATATTCCAATGCCTCGCTTTGCGTAAACACGTCCAACGCGGTGCACTCTTGTAAACTCGGCGCTAACAAACTCATACACAACGGATCGCTCCCACCGGCGGCTTTTTGCATCAACTCTTGGTCGCTTTCTAAACCCATTGCTTTTAATGCGATGACTATAGGAATATCCTCTTGGAACGTGTTATGTTTTAAATACAATTTGCCTCCTTTCTGCACTACATTCGTCTTTGATTTGCGCTCGTGCGTGCTTGAAGTTACGCTGGCGCAGATTAACCCTTTCGCGTCTCGTTCGATAATCACTCTGTTCTTACTCAACTGCTCTTGAATCAAAATCACCTTCTCGACTCCTTTCACGACAAAATACCCTCCAGGATCTAAGGGACACTCGCCTAATCTCGCCAATTCGTCTTCGCCTTTATTTCTCAAACAACACCGAGAACTCCTCAACATCAGCGGAATCTTTCCAATGCACACGTCGTGCGTCGTAATAATATCCTTCCCTTTCGTATACTCCACGTCCACCATCACCGGTGCCGCGTACGTCATATCTCTCAACCTGCACTGTTGCGGCGTGATATCTTGTTTCACCATCCTCTCGTCCACCGTTTGCGGCGACCCGACGGAGACGTTTTTATACCTCAAGTAAAAGTTCGGGTCCGAGTCGCACGTGACTTTGTTGTTCGCCTTGGCGGAGACAATCTTCTTGATCTCCTCGTCGATTAAGTAGTCGAACGATTCGATGTGTTGCCGAACTGTTGTTAATGTAGTAGTAGTAGTAGTTCCAAAGAGTAGTAAAGAGATTTGTGTTTGTGATGTCAGTATTTTTTGTTCCCCGTATCGAGAGCGAAACCACCCAAGAAGAAGAGAAACGAAGACGAATATTAAGGCTCGCACCTAACCCTCTGACTTTGAGAAACGCCGGTAATAACTCGAACTTATCCTTCATCGTTTTGATTGGTTTCGTTCGATCGCCGGAGTATAAACACTCTAAGTTGTTGTTATTATTGTTTCCATCTTCTGATGATCCTCTTCTTCCTCCTCCTCGTTCTTCTTCTTTGTCTTCTTCTTCGTTTGCGGCGGCGGAATGTTTCCCCATCGGAGCGAATACTCTTTTAACGCTCTTCTTCTTCTCTGCGTTTATAATAATAAAATCAAAGAACGAACGACGACAAAAACAACAACAACAACGAAGCTCTCTTCTTCTTTAACTTCTTCTCCGTTAAAGAAGGTACATTCCACGCGCAAAACAAACAGTTATTTTAAGAGAGAAAAAATGAGGAATTTTTACATCAGAGAGAGAGAAGAAGTCAGAGTAAAAATTAGTTATAAAATACTACCACGCGTTCATCAAAAAGAGTCATCAAAACGTTTCAGTCCATGGCGTCTAACAACACTCCTCCAGCAGTTTTAGTCGCAGGCTCCTCGTTCTCGTTTTGAAAATCTGATATATCCTCTACTCTTCCTCCTTTTCGAGTATTTTGTTGGAGAAGTTTCTGACTGTCCTTCGCCATATCTCTTTTCAACGCGTCGAGCTTCGCCTTCTCTCGTTTTTGATCGGGAGGTAAGCGAGGGAGGATGGGTTTACCGAGTCGCTCGGCCTTAGTTAAACCGTCGTCGCCGGAGGCACCTATCATGGCGTGGTCGGTATCTTCCTCTTCGGAGTAATCAGAGTCGTCGTCCTGTTGGTTCTCGAGTAACTTTTTCTTCTTCGCTTCGGCCACGCGCAACGCTTGGACTTCTTCCCAGGAGAGTTGGGGCGTTTTGTACGTCTCGAGAAACTTTTCGCCTTTT
>Ga0115000_10001589_pt1 | contig 19982 bp, 12 predicted proteins | sample ArcticOcean_MG_C_6_FD_89690 | JGI IMG/M metagenome (GOLD analysis project Ga0115000, IMG submission 89690) | Marine microbial communities from western Arctic Ocean - ArcticOcean_MG_CB8_128 | ecosystem: Environmental > Aquatic > Marine > Oceanic | place: Arctic Ocean: Canada Basin | collected... | reverse complement strand
CTATCGATGAGGTGAGATGATGATTATACCAATACGATGTTTTAGTTGCGGGGGCGTTATTGCCCACAAGTGGGAAGAATTTAGTGAATTGACAGCAGCAGGTGTCGAAATGGCAGATGCACTCGACCAAGTTGGTCTAATGCGCTACTGTTGCCGCCGCATGTATGTCGGCCACATTGACCTTATCTACGAAATCGCTCCTTTCAGCACTTCAATTCAATGAGACGTACCAACCAGGGCCCGTGGGTTAGCTTGGCCTATACTTGGCGGCTGGGGGCCGTCAGACCCCAGTTCAAATCTGGGCGGGCCCACTCACAATTGTCAAATCAACGTCAAAGAAACTCATTTTGGTGAGCCCTGTACCCTTGGGTTGATATGGGGCTTTGAAAAGTAGGTATCATGCGAACTGTACGGGCACTGTGTTTGGCGACTCTCCTTCTGTTAACTCCTCTTTCTCTTTTGGCAACACCTGCAATGGCTACAGATGTCTCAGTAAACGTTGATACGACTTGGTCTGGAGAAGTTATTCTCACCGGTAACGTCACGGTCATGAACGGTTCAACCCTCACACTTTCCCCCGGGACAACCGTAGATGGTGGTGATGGATATTGGATTCGAGTCGAGGGAACTCTTAATGCATCACAAAGCAATTTATTCTCATCCCAAGTACCTCTTGACAGTAACTCTCATGGAGCCGGATTATGGACTGGAATATACATTACCAGTAAAGGTCATGCGGTTTTGAACGATGTAACGATTGAGAATGCTAAAACAGCAATTAAAGTTGAAGGCCAACTTTCTGCTCACAAGGTTTCCATTTTTGACGCACATGTCGGCATCAACGTTATCGGTTCGGCAGAGATTGAAACTCTCGTAGCCCAACACATCGATTATGAAGTTCTTCGCAATTCAGGTTCTTTGAATCTCTCCTCAGGTACATTCAGTGATGTTGTAGGCGGTCTTTGGTCGACAGGTATGAGCACAATCGATACGGTGACAATTTCCCAAGCAGTAACAGGTTTGCGTTCGACGAGCGGTACACTCTCTGCAACAGGTATTGCGTTCAACGATACCACCGTTGCAATCGCCAGCCAGCAGGGAGCCTCTACGACGGTTCAAAGCATAAGTGGCAACAATGTCGCGCTCCTCGTCGATGCTGCTGACAGTGATGATTTGACCGTCTCTTCCGGCGCTGTTTCAGGGCATCGCCTCCTTCTTGCCAACGGAGCAAGTGCTTTTTCAATCAACGACATTGAATTTGAAGGAAGTCTGTCAGACACACTCTCCATCGTAGACCAAAGATGTACAGGCACCTGCAGTTGGGATGGTATTGTTGCATCAAACAGTACCAATGGTTTCTTTCTTTCAGGCCCAGGTAACCATTCGATATCCAGCCTCAACCTTTCCACCACCGAACGTGGTATAGAAGGAACAGGAACAGGTCATATCACACTTGATTTCGTCAACTTAACAGATGGAACAACTGGCATAGAGTTCCGAGGTCCTAGCAGCAGTATGAATGAAGTTTCAGTTGAAACCACCTCAGCTTCTTCGACCGCTTATGACATTCTTGATGGAGAGCACCAATGGACTTCAGTTTCTGCTTCGAAAGGCTATAATCCTCAAGATACGACCTCAATCGGCCTTACTGCACGGTATGCAACCATCTCTTCAACCACATTTACATCGCTTAACTTTGGCAATGGGGTACAAGCGAATCATGCCGAAATTTCTGGTAGTTCATTTTCAGTACAAGATGGAAAGAGTATTGCCATTCATTTAGAACACAGTTCACTTCGAGTTGATGCATTGAATACACGAGCGTACTCCGATGGGGTCACTTTGGACAAATCGTCACAACTTCATGTTTCCGACTGGACTGCTGAAACCCACACCACGCCACTCTCAATCAGTACCTTTTCGACAGCCATCATTCGAAACTTTCAACCTCAAAACACTCAACCCTCTTCTTCTGATGTTCTTGGGGACGGAACCCTCGTTTATGGCGGGTCGTCGTCAGCCAACATTGCAACCACCTCCTCCTTCTACCTCGAGGAAACACCAGTAACATTCACGGATTTGGAGGGAAATCCAGTCCAAGCAACGATTCAGGTTCATGGCTTCACCATGCAAAGCAACGTGAACGGCGCTGCTACGCTCCCCCTGCTCTCCATTGCTGATGGCGGGTCCTCGGTCGATGTTACGCTTGCTGGCGCCGGTGTTCGTGTCGTATTGTATGGCTCTGAAATCGGGCAATCTGTCCAAGTTCCAGTGATCCCCCTAGGAGACTGGACCATTTCCACCGGCCAATTTGTATTCCTTGGCCCTCGACCCGATGGATTGCCTCACATGATGACAGGTGACCTCACTGTATCTGCAGGAGCCGGCTTAGAATTGTCTGGGACTTCACTGGTTCTTCCTGCTGATGGAACCGTAGAAATTCAAGGTTCAGGGGAATTAACTGGTAGTGATGCGTCTCTTGTTTCCAACAGTCTCTCTCTTGGCTTTGATTCAGTGCTCACACAATCTGATGATGCTCAAGGAATGACGATTGATTCCAATCTTACTTGGGCCTGTCAAACAAAACGCAGTGTTTCAAACATTGATATTGTTGGTTCATTACTGCTTCAGCCAGGATGCATAGTTGAGATGCTCGGAGGAAGTGTAGGAGGGACGGTCACAGCACGTACCAGTGCCGAATTAACGATTTTATCTTCTCTCCACCTCACGGTTCTCGACAAAGGAGAGCCTGTTGTAGGAGCCAATATTGTGATTGATGGGGCTACTACGTTTACTGATGTAAACGGAGAGGTCTCTACGACAGCAATAGCGAGATATGTTGATGATGATTCTCAAACAGTAGGAGGTATCAAAAATATTAATCTTCGAATTGGATCATTCACTGACCTCGTCACTTGGAATTCATCAACTTCTTTTGAACATAAGTTCATGGCCTCAAGGATTACACCAGGATCTCTTTCCACATGGCTGGTTCTCGAAGCACAATGGAGTCCGTACTTCCTCGATGGCAACCTTGCCATTGAAGCAACTGGAACACTCACGATTGACGATGGAGTTTCTCTGCGCATTTCCGAAGGAAGCCAAATCAGTGTCGATGGCCAGATTGATGCAGGAGCCGCCACCCTTTCCTCTACAGGCGGCGGTTCTCGTTGGGGTGGCTTTGTTATGGGAAGTGCGAGTTCAACCATTGATTTGTCATTGACCAGTATTGTCGAAGCCTCACCGGCTTTGACTGTTGAAAATCAAGGCACATTCATCGGTGATGGCATTACTCTGGCACGATCATCAGGCGCAGACCCCTTACTCCTCATCAACAGCAACAGCAATGCGAACATCACCCTCAAGAATTCGCATATGTATGATGCAGGAAACGGGTGTATCAAGGCGTTCCCATCGATGACCCATTTGACACTCTCAGGAGTCACGCTCGAGTCGTGTAACGGCATCGGTGTGTGGGCTCGTCAAACATCTCTTAATTTCGATACTGTCACCATCGGGGAAGAGGTATCCACTGGGTTTGATTTTACCGCCGTAACAGGTTCAATATCGAACGTTGATGCAACTATGTTCAATGGCAATGGAAACATTCTCGCTTTAGATTCAATTGACGGAGATTTCACGGTTTCGCATTTGAATGGGACTGTTGGAGCTGGTGCCGGCATTACCGGTGCAAATAGCCGTGCTATTCAGATGAGCCACATCCAACTCACCGGCTCACCCGGAATTGATTTTGATAATTCTGCAGGAATGCTTCAAGATGTTATTTTGAACGGTCTTGGTTCAGGAACCGCATTCATAAGCCATCACGGCCGCGCTTCTGATTCACTCATCATCGAAGGCATAGTAGCCTTTTCGTACTCGATTGGTATTGATTTACATGGGGATGAAGGAGACGGCGCCATCTCCCCATTGATTGTCCGCAACCCCGATATTATTGCCTCAACAGTGCTTTCTTCGGAGAATTATCCTGCTCGAATTGAAGCCGGTACTTTGTATGGAGTCATTTCAGCTTCAGGATTGATAGTCATTGACCTCATCGACACATCTACTGAAAACCCTTCGATGTATGATGGGGCAGAATTGCGGACTTGGAAGACCTTTACACTCAATGCCAAACTAAACGATGCCCTCTATGATGTGGACTTCACAATCAGTACCTACTTTGACAACATCCTTGAACCTGCATTTACAGCATCTGTATCTGGTAATTCATTACTCGTTGAGATCCCAATTTCATACGCCGGTAATGAAACAAGTTCTCTTCTCACCTCCTTGATTATTACCACGCAAGCGGGCGGTTTACCGGATACTTCCCTGAGTATGAATTATTCCGAGACCACCCCACTTCTCATCGAAATTACATTGATTTCAAACAATCCACCAACTGTCAAAATTACTGACCCATATGCCGGGGAGAGGGTGATGGAATCCGTACATTTGCTTGCGGCTGCTGAATATTCAGATGATTTAGATGACGCACAGAACTTAACTCTTGTATGGATTATTACTGATTCTGAAGGTAATGAATTCATGCGTGGGCCGAACGAACCCCAGTACAACATTACCGATTTACCAGATGGATTGTATGTACTCGAATTACGAGTGACTGACACCCTCGGTGCAACTTCGAGCGATGCAGTCGATTTCGAAGTCACAGAACTTGACAGTGATGGAGATTGGACCAATACCTGTATTTTTACATTGAACACCAGTGTGTGGTTTGACAATACCAATGGCTATTCATGTGGTCCAGACAGTGAGGATACCGATGATGATAACGATGGCTACCCAGACACCCGGGATGTTTGGTCGGTCGACCCATGCGCATGGCAAGACACTGACCTCGATGGCTACCCCGACATCATCAATTGCCCTGAAGGGAAAACAACCTATCTCATTGAAGACCTAGACGACGATAACGACGGTATTCTTGATGTGTTGGAAGGTGCAAGCAGTGGTGGCGATGGAGATTTCTCTACGGGTACATTATTGCTGATTGTCTTGCTTCTTTCAGCAGTCGTTCTTTTCATGATGAGAATAAAGCGCGGTGGCGGCGAAATTGGCCAGATTAATGAGAAACATCTTTGAGGCATGGACATGGCTGAAAATTTGCTCTTGTCTGCAAACGTAGTTGCAGGAGCCGCGGTTTCTATTCTCGGTCTTATCGTTGCTTGGGACGCCTTTTGGTTGACTCGTCAGAGACTTGATATCCCTGAAGTAGGCGAATTAAGCAATGGCGGTTTTGCTTGGCAGAGCGAAGGCCCGCAAGAAGTAATTCGCCAATGGGGGAACCTTGCTTCGATGGCCGCCATGATCGCTCTACCTTGGGCGCTTATCGGTGCATCAGACACAAGTGCTTGGTACGCCATTGTTTGGGATGTTCTTCTCTCTCTTCATATCATTTCATTGTTAATTCCAAAGCGATACGCCATTACCCGCACTCATCTTTTTGCCGATGGCCAGCGGTATGATTGGAACAGATTACGACTATCTCGCCGTCAACCGGCTCGTCGAATCATGCTGTTGCGAAAAGGATGGGGGGTTTTCGGACCTCTGCCGTTAGGTGGTAGTCAAAACGACTTGTCTATGGCCCGTTCACGTATTTCCTTGGCACTTGATACTGAGGTAGAATGGCTTCAAAAGAGTTCAACAGAAACCGAAGAAGAGTAGCGTTATTCTCAATAGTCGTCTTGCTTTGGGCGGACTATGGAATGGACTCGAAGCGGCGACGATGTATTTTTGCGACTTGACCCGGGAGAAGAAATTCATGCATCGATTCGGGCGCTTGCAGATGAAGCAGGTATTGATGCTGCAGCCATTACCAGTGGTATTGGACGAACCCGAATGAACATACATGGATTTATGGATGAGTCTCACAAATATCAACAGTGGTCGCTTGAAGAAGCGAGTGAATTAGTAAGTATGCAAGGAAACTTAGCTCGGCATGAAGATGGGAGCGCATTCACCCACATCCATGCTACATTCACCGCAAACGACAACACAGTTCATGCAGGGCATTTGTTTGAAGCGACCGTCCATGTTGTTGCTGAAATACATCTGAGAGTCCTTTCACAAGCGATCATGACTCGTTGTCCAATGGCAAACAGTGATTTTGTCGCACTCCGTTTCAATTGACCATAAAGTGAGCCTTAAGAAGTCTCGATACCCTCGTACTATTATGGCGCAGACCGGTCCTTCTCCAACAGATGAGCCGGCGCGAATAGAGTGGCTTGCTGAACAGATTGCTCAGCACTCTCATCTGTACTACAACCTTGCAGAACCAAAAATTACAGATGCTGCATTCGACCGATTATGGGACGAACTCAACACCCTTTCAAACGACCACCCACAATTAAATCGCGTTGGGACAGATATCGACCCAGGGTCTGTCAAAGTGGTACATATGTTTCCAATGCGCAGTCTTGACAAAGCCACGAGCGATGAAGAAATCAATCATTTCGTCCATGAAACCGCATTAGGGGCAACCCGTTTTCTTTCACAGCCAAAACTCGACGGATCCGCTCTTTCATTGGAGTATCGAAAAGGCCGATTGGTCCGAGCATCAACGCGAGGGAGTGGAGAGAGAGGCGAAGATGTTACCCGAAATGCCCGTAAAGTTGGCAATGTTCCTGAACGATTGAACGTCGAGGTTGACGTCCATGTTCGTGGCGAAGTCGTCATGAGGCGAGATGTTTTTGATTCAAAGTACAGTGATGTTTCCCCCAACCCCCGTAATCTTGCAGCTGGGGCACTTCGTCAAAAGCGAGCCGAAGGAAAAGCAAAAGCCAGTGATCTGGTCTTCCAAGCATACGATGCCAAATTCCCCCCCTCCACAGATAGTCATCCCGATGCCATTGAATCACCGAATGAGGAGTACGACAGCGATATTCTCGAATGGTTAAGCGAAGTAGCGGGAATTTGTCCTGCACCATGGAAGGTCCATCAAGCTGAAACACCATCCGAAGTGACGCAGATGATGAATCAAACCACTCAACACTGGGCAGGTATCCGAGACCAACATCCGTTCGAAATTGATGGCGTCGTGTTCAAAGTAGATTCGCTGACAACTCGCGATTTACTCGGCATGACTGCACATCATCCTCGATGGGCATTAGCATGGAAGTTCCCTCCCGAAGAAGCAACATCGGTTCTCCTTGAAGTCAATTGGCAAACGGGGCGAACTGGCGTTGTTACGCCGGTCGCCCGTATCGCCCCTCAAACGGTTGGGGGCGTGACCGTTGAACACACAACGTTACACAACGTCGGTGAAGTTGAACGTCTTGACCTCCAACTCGGAGATAGAGTACTTATCGTACGCCGAGGTGACGTCATCCCGAAAATTGAATCTGGATTAGGCCCCAGCAAACCCGAAGATGTAGCGAACAGGTTCCATGCGGATGGAACGCCTTTTGACGAGCCTTTCCCTTTGGTGGGGAATATTTCTATTCCTCAGCACTGCCCTGCCTGCGAGGGTGATTTGGAAATCGATGGGGCCTTCCTGCGATGTACAGAACTCATGTGTGACGCTCGTACAAGTCGTTCGATCCTCTATTGGTGCAGAGCCCTTGAAATGGACGGCATAGGTGAGAAGCTGGTCGAACAATTGCTCGAACAAGGCCACATTAAGAACATCCCTGACTTATTCCGCCTTCAGCAAGCTGAACTCGAAAATATGGATCGGATGGGCGAGAAGTCAGCACTCAACGTATTGAGTGAACTTGGTAAAGTCAAGGAACTCCAACTTGGTAAATTCCTGCACGCGTTGGGTCTCCCAGGCATTGGCCCAGAACTGGCCATTTCTGTAGCACAACACTGTGGAAGTTTCACATTGCTCTTACAATGGGTCGAGGATGCTTTTGCAACAACTGCCGATGAAACCTTTGGACCCCTGAGCGATGAGAAAGACAAACCCTTTTCAGAAAACCAAGCTATTCGTTCATTGTGTAACGTCGAAGGAATTGGCAGTAAAGTCGCTCTTCAAGTTCGCGATGGACTTTCCAAACGAAAAGAGATGTTACTCGATTTGGCAACGCTTGTCACGATTCTTGACGAGCCTAAAGCAGCATCAGGGGGCCCACTCGATGGAATGACTTTCTGCTTAACGGGCGCGCTTCAAAAACCACGAAAAGAAGTCCAACTCGCAATCAAAGCAGCTGGTGGGAAAACCGTTGGTAGTGTATCTTCCCAACTCAGCGTATTACTCGCTGGAGAAAAAGCAGGTTCAAAATTAGCAAAAGCAGAATCTCTTGGGGTGCAAGTATGGTCTGAACAGCAACTCGAGGCAGCCATCGGCCAATCCGCTTCACCACCAGTACAAGCATCTGTGGCGGCGGAATTTGAGCCCGAGCAGAAGTTGGAAAACGAAAAGAAAGAGAAAAAGCAACCTTCGCTTTTTGATTTTAAATAAGGGGTGACGGATTTGAGGGCCCATTCTTCCGATATGTTTGTTCAATCGGTTATCGAATTTTCTGAATTCGGTAATGTGACGCATCTTGAACCCTTTGAGTGGGACGTTGATGGGAAAAAAGGCACTACTATGAAAGCAACCAATGAATACTGGACAAGCCGACAACGACAAGCCCATTCTTTGCATGAGATTTCATACCGAGCGTGTTACAAACCACAACTCCCCCGATTTTTCATTGAACGTTTATCAGAACCAGGTGATGCCGTTTATGACCCTTTTATGGGCCGTGGAACCACTCAAATGGAAGCCTTTCTTCTCGGGAGAAAGCCGCTAGGAAATGACATCAATCCACTGAGCCAAGTACTTCTCAGTCCGCGTCTTTTGCCGCCATCTCTCGAAGAGATAGAGCGTCGATTAAACGAGATAGATTTGAGTAAAACCGAGGGGCAAGCCCCGGAACTTCTTGCCTTTTATCATTCAGATACCTTGAAGCAAATCATTGCCTTGAAAGAATATTTCATCGAACGTGAACGACTTGGTATGCTCGATAGCATCGATGCATGGATTCGGATGGTCGCCATCAATCGACTATCGGGCCATTCGAAGGGATTCTTTTCGGTATACACTCTTCCACCGAATCAAGCAGTGAGTGTAAAGCGCCAATTGAAAATCAACCAAACACGTAATCAAATTCCCGAATTCAAGGAAATCCGATCGCGAATTCTTAAGAAATCCAGAAGTTTGCTTAAGGATTGGAACGGGAATCTCGACGAGAGCCACCCTCACGACCTCTCATCTGTTCTGGTGAATCAAGATGCAAAAAACGTTTCAGAAATTACAACATCATCGGTGCAACTTGTCGTCACATCCCCCCCGTTTCTCGATGTTGTAGACTACCAAGCAGACAATTGGCTACGGTGTTGGTTCATCGGCCTTGACTCTTCAGAAATTAAAATTAGCCAATTAAAAAACATCCCTGATTGGGAAAAAACAATGACGGTAGTTCTCAAAGATATCCACCGTATTGTTAAACCAGGCGGATTCATCGCCTTTGAAGTTGGAGAAGTTCGTGGTGGCACGGTCTTACTCGAAGAGAACGTTGTTCACTGTGGTGTTCGGGCTGGTTTAGAACCTCTCATTATTCTCATCAATGCTCAAGAATTCACCAAAACTGCAAACGCCTGGGGCGTTGATAACAAGTCAAAGGGTACAAACACGAACCGCATCGTTGTCTTCCGAAACCGATGAAACCTTCGACTGAATTGGAGATTTTATGACTGTTTTTCGTGGCCTGAATCAACTTTTGTCCAATCACTTAACCAAGCCTTTGATAACCACTTGTGCAGTGGTGTAAGCATGAATCGAATGTTCGTTACCATGGGTTTGATTCTTCTCGTACTGCTTGGAAGTTCCCCTTTGACACAGGGAAACTCCAATGGGAAATATAATCAAAGCGTAGGTTGTAGCTGCCATACACAATCTGGAACACCCGCTGCAACCGTAACGATGACCGGTCAACCTGCCCAATATACGGCAGGTGCAATCTCGACGATGACTATTACAGTGAGTAACGGGATTAGTGGTACAACCGGCGGTTTTAGCCTCGAAGTGGATAAGGGCTCTCTGAACGCAGGAATGGGATTTGCCGTTAATGTAAACAGCGCTCAAGACAGCGCAACTCATTCCATTACCGGCAGCAGCCAACGGTCTTGGAGTGTTGATTGGACCGCACCCTCCACTGGATCAGGTATAGCGACTCTTTCTCTTGCAGGTTTGACTTCAGATAACAGCAATGGAAACACCGGTGACCGATGGGATACAGTATCCTATCAAATTCCAGAAGCAGGTGCAGTTCCAAATACAGCCCCAAGCGTTTCGAATGTCATGTTGGGTCCAAATGGGGCAACGACCACATCCCAACTGACGCTCGGTTATACCTATTCAGATACAGATAATGACCCTGAATCAGGAACTCAAATCCAATGGTACAAAGATAATGTTGAACAGATAGGCCTTCAAGGACTCACAGTTTCACCCTCTGAAACCTCGAAGGGTCAAGAGTGGAAAGCGACCGTCACTCCATCTGATGGTTCAGACTCAGGCGCCTCACTGACCAGCAATATATTGACTATTGCGAATTCAATACCCTCTTTAACAGCCCCAATAATTCAGCCTGCTAACCCAACTACTGATGATGAATTAATGTTCAGCAGCACTTCCTCCGACGACGATGCTGACCCGGTTCATTTTGATATTCATTGGTTTCTTGATGGCGTACTTGTTCCCGAATTGAACGATATGGAAACTCTTCCATCCTTCGCAACACGTGATGGGGAATCATGGACTGTTGAGGTCCGAGCAAATGACAGTGAAGACACCTCACAATGGCTTTCTTCCTCTTCAATTTCAATTGGCGGCGGGGTCACTAACACCGCCCCTGTTGTATCCGCCGTTGAATTGAGTCCTGCTACAATTTACACGACTGATGACTTTTCGGTCAGTTATATTTTCACTGATCTTGATGGAGATTCTGAAGTTGATTCTGAAATTAATTGGTACCTCAACAATGCCCCATTTACCTTTGCTGAAAACAGCATGACACTCCCCTCAAGTTTTACCGAAAAGGGACAGAATTGGTTTGCGAAAGTACGCGTGAATGATGGAGTAGAATGGTCTCTTTGGTCTTCAAGTAACACCCTCCTGGTAGAAAACACCCCACCGATTACTGAATCCATTTCACTGAGCCACACGGAAGCGAAAACAACCGATTCCATCACAGTCGAGTTCACCCAATCAGATATTGATGGAGATGAAGAATCTGCTTCGGAGATTACTTGGTGGAAAAACGGAGTTCAGAATACCGCCCTCATAGGGCAGATAACGCTCTCTTCCGAATCCACTTTGAAAGGTGAAATATGGACAGTAATGGTGAAAGTGGGCGATGGTACAGATGTTAGTGCAACCGCCCTTTCTGCAAACGTGACCATCGTCAACAGCGCTCCAACAGTAAGCGTGATTCTTTCTTCGAATGTAACGGCTCTTGGCCCGTTGGACCTCACCATTACGACTGATGATGCCGATGGGGATGTTGTTGAAACAGAGGTCCTGTGGTACCGTAACGGTTTCCTCGAGGGCTCTCTTACAGGTGAAATCACAGTCCCAAATCAATTGCTTGGACCTGGCCAAACATGGGCTGCACATGTCACACCGACCGACAGTGAGTCGGCACCCGGTGCCATCGGTATCGAAACAATCACTGTCCTCAATATCGAGCCAGAGGCCCGAATCGAAGTCCAAAGTGAGTCGATTTGGATTGGAGAGTGGGCGACACTCGACGCCACGCAATCGAGTGATGTGGATGGAATAATCGTAGAAGCCACATGGTCTTGGATCGATACTGCTGGCACTGCTGGTTCGGATTTTGGTTTTATCATCCAAATGATTCCAATAGCCAATACGGTTGTTACCCTTACGGTTATCGATGACATGGGTGCAACCGCAACTGCAAACATACAACTCTCTCCAGTTCAAGGGCCAGTAATTATTGACTTCAATGCCGAACCAAAGGGCAAGTCAGTTGTTTTACAATGGGGCTGGGATGGACCAAATGCAACCTTTAACATTCTACGTAACGGGGTGTTGATTGGAACTACAGCCTCCGAATCATACACAGACACTCCTCTCTTTGCCGGTGATACATCCTACAGCATTCAACCGCAAATTGGAGATATGCCCTTGGTTTCAGGAACTTCAGGTGCTCAATCAATCTTGCTCGAAACTGCTGCCGTGGAGCCACCCGGTCCTTCTTCAATAGGCGGACTCATCTCTGGAATTGTGTTCTTGTTGATTGGGATTGCCGTAATTGGATTTGCTTTTACGGGACGGAGGGATTGAGTTGAAGATGAAATCCCGAATCCACACTGTGCTTGTTCTTTCGTTATTGTTACTTTGTTCCGCTTTTGGAGCTGCTGAGCCAGGTGGAAATGGAGATTCGATTCAAGACATGCAGTGTGGAGGCGCATGCCATGGAGACGCTTCAATCAATGAAACTTCAAACGCCATCCTTTCACTTTCATCACCCGCAACAATCTATGTTGGAATTCCAACTACACTTACACTTACTGCGGCGAACCTTGAAACAAGTTCTACACGTTTAATTGGTTTATTTTTGTTAACCGATATGACTGGACATTCAGATACGCCACAGGACAAAGGATGGGAAATCCTCTCCGATGTGAACGGGGGGTCGATGAATTATATCGAACAAACATTGAATCCAGGGCAAAACGAAACCAATATCTCGTGGGTAATTCGAACATCAACTCTGGGTTCAACTACTTTTTATGCAGCCATCCATCACGGCGGGGGAGATGCAGCCCCCTTCTTTGGAACGTCGACCATCGGCTTCGAAGTTTCAGTCGAACCCGTCCCAGAAGATTTACCGCGGCTCGCCGCTGACTTCACTCCACCAACTCTTCGAGAACTCGATACACCAACTGAATTGAACATCAAAACTCAATTTACCGATTCAATGCAATTTGAATGGAAATCCGAAGATGGCCTCATCTCCAATTCCCTTGTTAACTCGACTGGTAACAACAGTTGGACAACAACCATTCCAGCAGCATTGCAACCAACGACCGTCCAATGGCGCGTTATTCTCGAAGGTGAAGGGCCGGAACAAACGACTCCATGGTTCACCCTCGCCGCCGAAGAAAGCAGTTGGGAGGTCGCAGAAAACGCAGTTTACCTCCAAGCCTTTGCCCTACTGTTCATGACAGCAGGCATCGTCATCATACTCCAAACGCGCTTCATATCAAAACCCGCCACTTCAAAATATGACGAAACACCCGTTGTATTGGAAGACCTTGCATTAACTCAACCCTCCCCCACCCCTCAAGGCCTTACTTCTGATGACCCCTCTCCACCGCTTCTCCCCGCCACAGGATTGCCAATCGGCTGGACTGAAGCGCAATGGAACGCGTATGGCCATGACTATCTTGCAGGCAAATATGGAGGTGGACAACCATGATTTCCTCTGAGACCTTTCATGTCGTGACCACGGAACTTGTTGTCGGTGCTTTTTCGGTTGCAGGATTGAGTTTTACACTATGCGTACTGATTCATCTTGGTATTTTGAAACAACCGTCATGGGCGCCCATGTTCGATCATGTGGCTCATTTCACTCTTGCATTCGGACTTGCAGCGACTCCATTTGCGATTTTAAGCGGACTTTCATCTGCTCCCGGGGACGGATTGAATAGTCCGATTTTGGTCAATAAAATGTTCCTTTCGATGACAGGGTTTGGATTTGCACTGGGATGTTTGATGACTCGTTGGCGGCTTGGGGACAAAGTTTGGTCTACTTCGAAATCGATTACCCTTCATGCAGCATCTGGTCTTGCAGCAGTCGGCTCAATGTTGTTAACCGCTTCAGCGGGAGGAACCTTTGCGCGGGGTGAATCACTGCTTGACATCTTCCATTTACCCTATGAACAGGTCTTGTTGTTCCCAATGCTGGTAAGTGTAACCGTACTCTTACTCGGAGCCTCTATGTTGGTGTTAGGGTGGATGCGAATGAATGCTTCTTTAACCGTACATTGAATTGCTTGTTGAAACATCAGGTGCATCTTCAGCGCCTTCCATCATCGATTTAATTTGGCTTTCAAGTAAGTCCGCTTCTTTGAGCAGAGGTTGGTGAGGTAGATCGATGGTTGGAAGCAACTTATTGAGAGCTTCAATTAACGTGGCAGCAGCACGAGCATCGGGCCACCGTGGATCTGCTTCAACCATAATTGACATCAAATCGAGTCCACGTCGTCGAGCTTCGCTCAAGATTGCGGCGTTGATTCCTTTGATAACACCTTGATTCAACAGTGTGATATCCATTGAAGTGAGCATGTCTCTCACCTTCTGATTTGCTCCGATTCCAACAACATCAACCCCCTCTGTATCTTCGTATTCAACAGTTGGTTCAGCGCCATTGAGGTTTCCTTTCATACCTTCTTTCGCAAAGGCATCGATGACGACCCCGTGAACAATTTTGTTTTCTTTGGACCATTCAAACATAGCCCAAACAATATCGTTGACCAATGGCTCAGGGATGACAAGTTCACTCATCAAAAGAATAACTCGTTCGCACCCTTCAATGGTACATTGTGGTTTTCCAGCATAGGCTCGAATAACGGGCAGTGGTTCACCATCCTGGACGAGAGTAATCACGGGTAGTCGAGGGTCGACAACCGCGCCAACAAATTCTAAATCTAAATGATCAATCAAAAAATGAGCAACCACACTCGAAACCATGCCGACGCTTGGGAAACATGCGACAACCATCGCATTCTCGGTTTCAATTTTGGTATTGAGTCGGACACTTGGGCGTTCCATGTTGATGTGCTGTTGCTCTTAGGTTTCAACACTTTGCATCAGTTGTAATCATCGGTGGATTGATGTTTGTTGAAGGCAAGCAACCGCTATGGCGGAGCAATCTACGACACAACCCCGCCCTCACATGCTCTCTCCTTCTGCCTGGAATCGCTTTGAGACCTGCCCGCGGATGTACTGGTTAAGTCGTCAAGGCTTGCCTCGTAAAGCCGGTATGGCCGCATCCCTTGGGACAGCAGTGCACGCCTCAGTTGAAGATTTGCTTCTTCATGATATTTCGCACATCGATGATGCTGAAAGCGGATGGCTCCCTCAACATGCTGAGCGTGTTCTCAAAGTACGTTGGGAGGAAGAAAAAGCCATTTTCGACGCGACGCCTCGTCGCCCTCAATGGAAAGAAGACAAGTGGAAAGATGCTGTAAAAAATCAGCGAGGCGCAGTGATGATGTTACTCGACCACGTCGGTGTTCGCAGCCTGGAACAAGATCGTATAACAGGAGCTTTATGGCGTCGTATTCAGAAACTTGCAATTGCAGTTGAAGGGGAATTAAAAACCTCAGACGGCCGCCTCATGGGGCGCCTCGATTTACTCATGGGCGACATCAACGATGCGGGTGAATTAGTTGGATGGTTAGTCGCTGACCTCAAAACGGGCCGAACGCCAGAAACTGAATTGAAAGTTGATGTTAACCGTCAATTGCGCATGTATCGTGATATTCTTCTTGCTAATAATCCGAATGCTCCAGCAGTACGAACCGAAGGTTGGTACACACAAAACGCCTCGAAATGGGCAGCACATGGAGAGAGCGTGCTCGAATCAGCATACGCTGCTTGGCAGGCAACAGTCCCAACACCCCTTCCCATGGAACCGACCATCGGCGACTCGTCGTGTGGGGGGTTCTGTGATTGGAAAGCATGGTGCCCGCATTGGTGGAACTGGAGAAATGACAACGGCACACTTCACAAGAGTGACTTTTCAGATGCAGTCGTTCTTCTCCAAGATTATGACTCCAATACAGGGTCGGCTGTTCTGGAACTGTGTGAACCTGCGGATGTGAACGGGCGAGCATTACCGACAGGTGTCCGCCAGTCTGCACGATTCGACAATCGAGGCAAAGAGGCACTCGACGAAGTACTTGCAACCGGCCACCAAGGGCCGATTTATCTGGGTTCAATTATGACTCAAGCAAGGGCTTGGAGAATTGGACATTGGTGTGATGTCTTACCGTGGAACCCCCTCCCAGACGGTGTAGAATACCATCGTGAAAACAATTAGGCTGTAACAACAGCCGATGCGCAAAAACTTCCGTCAAAGGGAGAAGGAGGCTCCGTTTGGAACTGTTACCTGCCGGAGAAGAAACTATATGCCATAACAATTCAAATTCTTTTTGAATGTTCGAAAAGAGGCTCCTCAATCGAACAGGTTTCACATCCTTCTCAAATTTATTCGAGAGAAGAAAAGATTTCATCTTAGCATCCTTTTTTTCAGCGCTTATGCTTCTTTGTATTGCGCCCCTACAGCCAGCAGAGGATCTTAATTTGGTGGGATTTGAAATCAGTGAAACATCTGGCCGTGACTCGGCCTATGAGGGAGATTGGGCTGCATACCGGCAGATGCCATTCCCTGAGCACAATTCGTATAACTGCAATCCGACTTTTGCACTCGATAAACAAACGGACTCTTTGGCAATTTTCGATTGCTCTGGTAAAATCAATATCTATCATAATTCTGATTGGAATGTGCTCATCGATACAATCGAATCGAACATCAATTCGGATACTCGGTTTGAATTTTCTTCCAATGGAGAATACTTTGTTACTATGTCTGGGACACAATTTCAAATTTACCAAACTTCTGACTGGGAACGGGTTTATTCAGGTGATGTTACCCCTGACGATGGAAGTATTGTCTCAATATACGACATAACTTGGTCAGGAGACGGGCAGCGCGTTGTCTTTTCAACGGGCAATAACGGAGGGAAAATGTATGAAGGCCCAGATTGGTCCGAAGTAACCGGAACAAGCTCAAACGGATATTTCGTTGCGCATCATCCGAGTGAGGATATTCTTTGGTATGTATCTACAGATGGTTCAGGGAATGAATATGAATATGAAAACATCCCATTCGTTGGGTATCAGTGGGTTTTGAAACGTAGCTTCACCTTTTCGGGATATGCAGGGCCGCTTACGAGTAGCCCTGATGGAACAATCATTTTGATGAATTCGGACTATGAAATCTCTGCCTACTCAAGTTCTGATTTTTCGCAATTATTTTCTCCATCGAATGACGAAGCCCACGCTACCTTTTCATCGAATGGTGATTACGTTCTTTCCTATGGAGATGGCAATTACAATATGTATTCTACAGACTCTTGGCAAAAAACAACAACTTTTGATGGACCCAGCAATGAGTGTTACTATGACGGGGTGTATAACTTAGCATTTACATCCGATGATAGTGAGATTTTGGTTGCATCAGAACAGTGCTATGAAACTATTCTAACTGGATGGTTGCCGGATGAGGATTCAGACGGCGTAGTCGATGAACAAGACCTCTGCCCTACCACGCCAGAAGAAGAAGAATCAGATGTGAAGGGTTGTGCACCGAGCCAAAAGGACACAGACTTAGATGGAGTAAATGATAGGGACGATGTATGTCCAAGAACGGCAACATCTGATAGTGCGAATGACGTTGGTTGTTCCGAATCCCAATTGCTCGATACTGATGGCGATGGAGTGTCGGATTCTGACGACTTATGCCCAAACACGCCTGCAACTGAATTTAGCAATATTTACGGTTGCAGCAGCAGTCAACGCGATGTTGATGGGGATGGGCAGGTTGATTCCCTTGATAATTGCCCATTGTATGATGTGGAGGCCTGCCCAAATGTTTTGTCTTGGGTCATAAGCACAGAACCGGTCGTTGGCACTGAAACCCTGAGAATACCTCAATGGTCTCCAAAGGGAGATTTAGTTTCTGCCTACGATACTGATTCTGACAACATCTTCATTTTAGGAGAGACTCTTTTATTTATTAAAGAGATATCACTTCAAAACGAGAGTCAACAGATAACTTCATCTTCATGGGACCATGAGGGTGAGTGGATTTTGATATTCTGGGAGAGTTCAAATTGGAGGGATTCAAAATGCGGCTACTACATCTGGAATGTTGAATCTGAGAGTCTTTCACAGAGTTATGAAATAGGTGACGATTGCGCTTATATCTCAAGCACTGCCATAAGCCCAGATGGAACACAACTTGCAATCTCCTATTTCTCTTACGAGTCTTATTCTGGGAAGATGAAAATGTTCGAAATCCCCGGTCATCTCCTCAAATTTGAGGACGAAGACCATCATGCCCGACGACTCATCTTTTCTCATGATGGAACAACGCTCATTGGTTCAACCACAACCAGTAGTGAAGTTTTTCTTTGGGATGTCTATGATGGCTATCTGTTACAAAGTAGATCAATTGGCTCTTTTGATTCAATGATCCTCTCTCCCGATGGCGACTTCATCTTCACATGGAATGATGAAACAATCAAAGTCTATTCGATGAAAACATTGGAATTGAAATCAACAACATCTGTCGAAGAAAAAACGAATGACGCTTATATTTCTATTTCACTCTCGTTCTCAAGAAGTAGCGAACTGCTCTATGTATCCTTAACTGAGCGACCATCTGGAAGTTGTTGGAAATGCAATTACAATTCCTCAATACAGACATATCAAGTCTTGATGGGGCAGAATTTAGAATTCATAACAAGCACAGATCTATTAGTGAATTCGACATATGCGAGCCTCTCTGCAACTGCTCCAGATGAAAAATCAATTTTAGTTTCAATGAACCGATATGGGACGATACAACAGATCTCTGGATTGTACTTGTGGATGAGTGATTCAGATGGAGATAACATTACTGATGCATCAGACCTCTGCCAAAATACAAATTTGAATGACAGTTCCGATGAAACTGGTTGCAGTTGGGGGCAAAAAGACGATGATGGTGATGATGTATTCAACAAAGAAGATTTGTGTTCCGATACACGCTACGGCAAGGTCATCGATGAATATGGTTGCTCTGATCAACAGGTCGATCAAGATTTAGATGGCATATGTGATGATGATGCTCAAAGCGATGGTCCTTCAAACTGTGTTGGAACAGACACCTGCCCGGACACACTTCCCGGAATGGTTGCCGACAATATTGGATGCAGTTGGGAGCAGCAAGATGACGACTTCGATTCAATTCAAAACAGCATTGACATATGTCCTGGAACTGCCCTTGGTGAAGTCTCTAATGCCGTAGGTTGTGGTGAAAAGCAATGGGACAGCGATGGAGATTTACTGAATGATTTCTGGGACCTTTGTCCTTTGACTGAAATGAACTCCTCAATTGATGATACTGGATGTTCCAACCTTCAAGTCGACACAGACTCGGATTCAGTTTGCAACCCTAATGCCCTCTCTCCAGGGCCTTCAAACTGTACAGGAGCCGACCGTTGCCCCCAAACCAACAGTAATCACACGGTTGATACAGATGGCTGTTCATGGGATCAACGGGACGATGACGGCGATGGAATATACAATCAATATGATTCGTGCCCTGATACTTTGGTTCTTGAAGTCTCACCAAATGGTTGCTCAAATTGGCAACGTGATACTGATAATGACGGAATTTCAGATGCAATTGATGAGTGTGCTAAAACTCCAGTTGAGGAATTCTCGAATCAAGTGGGATGTTCGGAAAGTCAAATACAATCCTACATGAAGTCTGAAGCAGGAGATGAGGCTTCAGCGACGCAATGGGCTGTAATTGGAAGCAGTCTCCTCATCGTACTTTTGCTGAGTATGTTCTTTCTTAGACGTAGGAAATCATTCGGAAGCCTTACCCAATCGAAAACGGAATCCCCGCAATATTCAGAGCGTGGAGTGATGAGGGACGACGGGAAAGAATGGATAGAATCTCCTGATAAAAGTGGAAACTGGTTTTATCGAGACGCTTCGAATGGACAATGGAGCAAAAAGAAGTGAATCAGGGTTTAATCGATGAAACTTTTTGTTAAAGTTATGAATTGGTTGAAACTTTTTTGTTAAAGTTATGGAATAAGTTGAAACTTTTTGTTAAAGTTATGAGTTGGTTGAAACTTTTTGTTAAAGTTATGAGTTG
>Ga0115000_10001588_pt1 | contig 19982 bp, 17 predicted proteins | sample ArcticOcean_MG_C_6_FD_89690 | JGI IMG/M metagenome (GOLD analysis project Ga0115000, IMG submission 89690) | Marine microbial communities from western Arctic Ocean - ArcticOcean_MG_CB8_128 | ecosystem: Environmental > Aquatic > Marine > Oceanic | place: Arctic Ocean: Canada Basin | collected... | reverse complement strand
GTGAACAGATCAAAATTTCTTCACGCGCAAGAGATGTGCAATTAGCAAATGAATTAGTCAAAACAACCCCTAACGTACGTGCAAGCGAAGTAGCACGTGTCAAAGCAGCAATTGAAAATGGGTATAATGTTGATAGCAGAGATCTTGCAGAAGGTATCTTGAAAAACCTGCTGCAAGAATCTTAATTCTTTGATTTGATCAAACCTTCTATCTCTCCCTCACATAATTGAACTCCACGAGTTCAATCGATGGGAGATATACCGCCCTAACCATCCAAAAACAAAAACCCAACTACTCTTATAAATTGAGGTATTACGTAAGGCAGGCTATTTCTGCTGTAAAGATACAATAGGTGTAGGAAGTGTTTTTAGGAAATTGTTGAGCTCGTCAACCAACGTGTTTGCCTCCAAGCCATGCATGAGGGCACCTTTTTCCAAAGTATCGAAATTAACAGCAAAACAACTGCTACATGCCATTTCTCGCTCATTAAAAAACTTCTTAGCATCCGGATAGGAGCTAAGAATCTCTTTTATAGTAGAGTTTTTATTAATTACCATGACTTGATCGATCAATTAGTCTTGCTCCTTTTACAGTGTTATGCTAGCATCAACACTTCTTTAAGACAATATTATTCGGAGTGTTTTAGATGTCTCAGCAATGTGAAGTTTGTGATAAAAAACCCCAGTTCGGTAATAACGTAAGTCATGCGAACAACAAAACCCGCAAGGTATGGAAACCCAACCTGAAAAAACTACGAGTGGTAATGAAGGGGTCAATTAAAACCATGAAAATTTGTACCCGATGTCTTAAATCGGGAAAAGTAACAAAAGCGAACTAATTTACGGTTAGTTCGCTCTCGCCATTTGGTTTCTGGTTCCCACCCATTGCTTCCAATCTTTTTTTTACAGGCGAGTTTTTGTTGAACTCTTTCATTCGTTCCAGATAAATTACACCATCCACGTGTCGGATTTTTTCCAGCATCTGGTTTAGGTGTTCGACGTCATGGATCTCGATCGAGAAATCAAAGTAGGCTCTTTTATGAGCCCCCTGTTGTACGTTTGCGCGTATGATGTTGATTCCGCCTTCAGCGAAGGCGTGACCAATGCTCGCAAAAATTCCAGGATTATCTGCAGCAACAATTGCGATATGTGCATGGTAAATTGTTTTACTCCCCGTATCCCATTCCACACCAATCCACCTTTCGGAATCATCGATGACCTTACTCACACACGAGCAGTCGATATGATGTACCGTTACTCCTCTGCCCCGGGTCAAGTAGCCAACGATCGGTTCCCCAGGTAAGGGGTGACAGCATTTACCAATTCGAATCATTATATGATCGTTGAGGCACTGAACCTTTATAGCATTCGCCGGCTTATTTTCTTTGAGCTTGATCAGGGATTCAGCTCTCTGCTTTTTTCCTTCCAGTTTTTCTTTCGGCAAAAGTTTTTCAAGGACATGATGGGTTGACAGCTTTCCAAATCCAATCCCTGCAAACAAACTTTCAGTCGAGTTGAATCCACAGGCATGTGCGGCTTCAGCCAGAGCCTCTTCATTCAACTCCTGAAAAGGGTCGAAACCATAATCGAGGGTTTCCTTTTCAAGCAGCTCTTTACCCAACACGAGGCTACGCACTCTTTCTTCATTATTTATAAAATTCGAGATACGATTGCGTGCTTTGGATGTTTTTACAAAATTTAACCAATCCCGACTTGGGAAAACATCATCAGAGGTTATGATCTCGACCTGGTCTCCGTTTCTCAACTTATAACGCGGTGGAACCGCCTTACCATTCACTTTGGCCGATCGATAATGACAGCCTATATCGGTATGCACCTGAAATGCTAAATCTACCGGCGTCGCATCGTAAGGCAGCGCAATAACCTCCCCGCCCGGAGTAAAAACAAAAACCTCATGAGGAAAAAGATCCACTTTGAACGCATTTAGGAACTCTTTCGGATTCACTAAATCCTTCTGATTCTCAAGCAGGTGCCGGACCCATTGCAACTGATTATTACTATTATCCAGATCCGAATCTTCACTCTCCTTGTATCTCCAATGAGCGGCAATTCCTTCTTCGCAAATCTTATGCATTTTTTCAGAACGTATCTGCACCTCTACCCTCTCACCTCGCGGCCCAATCACCGTAGTATGCAAAGACTGATACTGGTTTGGTTTAGGCATTGCTATATAATCTTTAAATTTTCCAGGGATAGGTTTCCAAAGAGAATGCACAAGGCCAAGAACCGAATAACAGTTCTGCACCGAATCGGTCAATACTCTTAATCCCACAAGATCATAAACATCTTCAAAACCAATATTCTGGTCCAGCATTTTTTTATAAATGCTGTAATAGTTTTTGGGTCGGCCAGCAACCTGACCTTTAACCTGCACCGCTTTCAATTCCTTTTCCAATCGCGTAATCGATTTTTCAACATACTTATCGCGATACTCCTGACCCCTTGCCACTTTCTCTTCAATGGCTCGGTATTCTTCAGGATAAAGGTAACGGAAAGAACCATTTTCCAGTTCAGTATTCAACCAGCCAATCCCAAGACGGTTGGCAATGGGCGCATAGATATCTATGGTTTCTCTGGCGATACGCCTTTGCCTTTCTTCCGAAAGCGATTCCAATGTCTGAACATTATGTGTTCGATCCGCCAACTTGATTAAAACCACGCGGATGTCTTTTGCCATGGCAAAAATCATCTTGCGATAATTTTCTGCCTGATTTTCTTCACGGCTGGAAAAATTCATCTTACTGATCTTGGTGACTCCATCCACTAACTGAAAGATCTCATCTCCAAACAATTCTTGAATTTCTTCGGGGGTGGAAAGCGTATCCTCAAGGGTATCGTGCAATAATCCAGCAGCCAGGGTGGCCGCATCCATTTTCAACTTAACGAGATTATACGCCACTTCAATAGGATGGGAAATATAGGCCTCGCCCGACCTTCGGCTTTGCCCCAAATGGGCTTTCGCTGAATATTCATAAGCCTTTAGAACAATACCAATATCGGCATCAGGCAGATATTTTAAAAGTTCTTCAGTAAGCTCTTGAACCCTCATAGTTAAAACACCCTTTAAAAGACCTATAGTGTATAACACCTTACTTTAAGCATACTTCCACAGAATTTTTCTGTCAATCAACAATCAAACTCTTGCCCCCATCTTCCGAGAAGGCTACTATTGGGCCATGAATTCTACCGCATGGGAAAAACCATCCCTAGATGACCCTATACAATTTATCAAGGGGGTCGGACCCAAAAAAGCACTTCTATTGGAAAAGCTACAATTGACCACCATAGAAAACTTTCTTTACTTCCTTCCCTTTCGCTATGAAGACAGGAGTCAGCTCAAAAAAATTTCTACCCTCATGCCCGGTGAGTTTGCGACCTTTATGGCTGAAGTTCTCAATGCCAGTGTCATTTATATGGGCCGCCGCAAAAGGGTCTTCGAAGTTATTTTTCAGGATGAAACAGGAACCACTCGCGCAAAATGGTTCCGTTTCAATGAAACCTATATGCTGGAAAAATTCAAAACCGGCGAAAAAATCATCATCTCGGGAAAATCCACAGTCAATAAGAGAAGCGGACTAGAATTCGTCCATCCCGATACAGAGCGGGTGGCAGGTGATGCAACAATCTTCCTAGAAACAGGCAAAATAGTTCCTGTTTATCACACAACCGAAGGACTGCACCAAAAATCCATGCGCAGCATTCTCAATAATGTACTCGATATATATTTGCCTCTGGTAGAAGAAGTTATCCCTGAAGATATTGTACGACGGCACAAACTTCTCTCCCGCTCCGAAGCCTTTCACCAAGCGCATTTTCCAGCTTCAGAGGGGTTCACGGCAAAAGACCTCGATGCATTTAAAACCCCGGCGCAAAAAAGATTAATCTTCGAAGAATTGTTCCTGATTCAAACCGGATTAGCCTTCAAGAAAAAACACGCCACAGAAATTAAAACAGGAACTGCATTTAAAACACGCGGCAGCCTGATCAAATGTTTCGTAAAACTTCTGCCATTCCAATTGACGGCAGCTCAAAAAAGGGTGCTGGCAGAAATCATGGGAGATCTGGAAAAAGAACAACCCATGAATCGACTCATACAGGGAGACGTTGGAAGTGGAAAAACCATCGTCGCCCTCACCGCCTTGCTGACAGCGGTGGACAATGGAACTCAGGCAGCATTAATGGTGCCGACTGAAATTCTTGCCGAACAACATTATCTCAACATCCGCCCTTATTGCGAAGAGTTAGGAATTGAAGTAGCTCTCGTTACAGGAACACTAAAAGGAAAGGAACGGAAGGCCATTTATCAGGATATCGAAGCGGGAAAAACTCGCATCATTATCGGTACCCATTCTTTAGTACAAAAAGAAATTCAATTTCAAAAACTGGGACTGGCAGTAATAGACGAGCAACACCGCTTTGGAGTATTGCAAAGAGAAGCCATCGGTAAAAAGGGCGACCACCCGCACCTGCTCATTATGACGGCAACTCCTATTCCGCGATCCCTGGCATCGACGATATATGGGGATATGGATGTATCATTGCTTGACGAGTTCCCGCCGGGAAGACAGCCCATCACCACACACGTTTATTACGAAAAACATCAAGACAAAGCTTATGCATTAATGGATGCCGAAATAAAACTTGGAAGACAGGCTTTCGTTGTATGCCCTCTCATTGAAGAATCGGAAGTGATGGACTTAAAAGCCGCCGCCACTGTTTTTGAGTCCATTCAAGGTCAGTTCCCGCATTTAAATGCCTGTCTCATTCATGGCAAACTTAAAAAGGAGGAACGCCAAGAAATCATGTCGCGATTTCTCAAAAATGAAATACAAGTGCTTGTTGCCACCACGGTGATCGAAGTCGGTATCGACATCCCCAACGCTACGGTGATGATTATCGAACATGCGGAACGATTTGGTTTGGCCCAACTACATCAATTAAGAGGAAGGGTTGGACGGGGCAAACACGCATCTCACTGCCTTCTTGCTGCCTATTTCCCCACCTCTGAAGAAGGAAAAGCAAGAATGAAAGCGATGCGAAATTCCCGCGACGGATTCGAAATTGCAGAAGAAGATTTAAAAATAAGAGGTCCGGGTGATTTCATGGGAACCCGACAGTCAGGGTTGCCTGTATTGAAAATCGCAAACCTGATTCGGGACATCAAAATTCTCGAGGTGGCTAGAAGAGAAGCTTTCGCGTTGATCGACCGCGATCCCAATCTCGAAGACCCGGCACACCAACCACTCAAGAACACAGTCCACCTCCTGCTTGGCAAACACTTGCCTCTTATGGAAATAATCTAACCGCACGGCGTGATCCCTTAACAGCGCAGGGAAAATTAGCGATCCGATAGCAATGACTTTCTTTTCGGGAATATATCTATCCCCTCCCACGGGAGTGGGCTATTCGAGGACTAGGTGTTGGAGTTTCGGGAAAGTGTTGCATTCCTTCAATTGCTTTTTACCTTCTTCACCAAGACCACTGCCAAACACTTCAAGATATTCAAGGCCAGCCAGTGTGCCACTTTCTGCCAAGGCTTTGGCACCTTCATCACCGATCTGATTTTTTGCAAGATCCAGGGTTTTAAGATTGACGAGGTTAGTGGAAGAAGCAATCGCCTTAGCTCCCTCAGCCCCAACCCTATTTTTCCAAAAATTGATAAAGGTCAAGTAGGAAAAGTTTGAAGAATTAGCGATAGCTACAGCCCCAGCATCACCCACATCGTTGCGCTCCAAATGCAATTCTTTCAGGTTGGTTATAATGGAGGAGTTTGCAAGAGATTGAATGCCTTTATCTGTAATTTCGTTTCTTTCAAGATTTAGCAACTCAAGATCAATCAAATCCGGGCATTTAGCCAGAAAGTCGAGTCCTTCATCACCAATATATTTTATACGCAGATCAAGCACGGTTCCATTTTTGGTCAAGTGTTTTTTAACCAGCACATCGATCGGGTCATCATTGAATGGTTTGTTCATTTCTATTAAGTCCTTTTTTTCTTTTTGGATTTCGCTTCTTCCCGGTTTCCCATTAAATCAAATCGGTCTCGAAGGGATTTATTTTCCTTGATCAGATCATCGAGATCAGACCGTATCAATACCATCTCTTTAGGTTTCTTTGCTGACTCAAAAAGTTCACGGATGGTGTCATCAGCTCTTCTTTTTAATCGCCCATCGGTTTCTCGTGCGGACAGTTTCCTCAAAATCGGTATCGCCTTCAAATCTTCCAGCATACCCATAGATTGTATCGCCGCCAGTTTACCGCGAAACGTTGCCGCAGGGGTACCTCTAGTTTCAGCGGCAATCTTTTTAAATATTTCAATCGCCTCCGGCTTCAAATGCTCGAATCGGTTTGCTAATTTCGCCAATCCCTGAATAGCAGCAGCCCGGCTGCCCTGAGGCGCACCATATTCCGCACCCTCCATAATTGTGTGCCATGCACTCTCATCTTCAAGATTCGCCAAAGCCCTGAATATTGCGGCTCTGCCCATATCATTGTGCGAAGGTCGATCGAGAAACTGCTCCAAAAACTTTCGGCAATCCTTCGCCTTGATTCGTCCCAATGCTGCAAGTGAGACCGCTTCGACACGATAAGATGGGTCCCCTTCTGCAATCTTTTTCAAGCAACCCGCTACTTTTTCATCACCCGCGAAAGTAGCCAAGGCTTGAATAATACCCCATCGAGTTTTTGCACAACTTTGATAATTCAACGCTTTGATTAAGGCATCACGGGCAGCATCTCCACTAATTTTCCCCAAAGCTTGTGCTATTCGGTGAGCCACCCCCCAATCCGTTTCATTTTTCAAACACTGACTTAGAATCTTAACATTTGCAGTCTTTGGTGCCAATGACTGCGCCGCCTCAATTCGACCTATCGGATCGCTATCTCGCTTTAACTGCTCATGCAACATAGATTGTGAAATATCCAGTTTCACCTTCTTAACCGGGCACTCATAATCAGGGTCGAGCCTGAAGTAAAGCGGTTTTCGTTTCAACTTGAAACAAAACTTTTCTTCTTTGCTCTTGATTTCAATGGAGAACTTTTCTGATCCGCGTGAAAAATAAAATTCCAGTTTCAGCGGCAACTTAAAGAGGAGTTCATCACCTTTCTTTTCTGCTTTTTGAGTTTGCTTGATTGTCACTTCAGCTATTTCTTTATTCCAGGAATAGCTCAATTCCAGGCTCGGATAGCCCCCGCGATAGATCCACTGGCTCATCCATTCATCGAAATTCTGCCCACTGACTTCCTGTAGACATCGACTAAGATCAATGGTTTCGACCAATCCTTTTTCATGGCGTTTTAAAAATAGTTTCAGAGCCTGGCGAAACTTGTCTTCACCTATGAGGTTTTTTAAATAATGTAAACGAACAGCACCGCCAGGATAAAGGTGAGCGTCAAATAAATCTATTGGCTCCTTATAAATATTAGTGACTATCGGGCGTCGGTAACGGTTATCTTCACTGAAATAGGTTTCCGCATCTTCCAGCAACTGGTAGCGAAATTCTTCCTCGCCTTTCGATTCTCGAGTATAAAGAGCATCAAAATAGGTAGCGAAAGATTCGTGCAACCATGCATGAGACCAGTCCTTCGCTGTAACAATATCTCCAAACCACATATGCGCGGCCTCGTGAGCGACAAGCCCATTCGAGTCCAAATCCAGGCGAGCACGGTCATCGTGTAAAGTAAGGTCGGTTTGCGTGGTGACCGTAAAGTTTTCCATTCCTCCAAAAACAAATTCGGGAACTGCAATCTGCGTGTAATGCTTATAAGGATATTTATAGCCGGTATATTTAGAAAAAAACTGCATGATCTTTCCGGTATCCTTAAACGAATTCCTGCCTTCTTTTTCTCTGCCCTTTTGCACGTACCATTTAATATCGATATCGCCAACCTTGCTTTTATGCTCTACAAATTCGCCCGCAACAATAGAAAGTAAATAGGTGGAATAGGGGATTTCAAGTTTGTAGTGATAAAAACTTTTTGAGGCGGAACTTGTTTTTTTCAAGAGACGACCATTTGACAGACCAAACATTCCTTTAGGAAGGTGAAGTTTTACCTCTGTCGTCTGCTTGAAATTAGGCTGATCGAAACAAGGGAAATAGTACTTAGAATCTTCGTCTTGCCCTTGTGTCCAAACGGTTTTGAATCGGTCTGGGTAATCTTTGTCAGGTTTAGTGAAATAGATTCCAGCCGCTGGCTTGGAAACAGAGTGGTTTAACTTTACTTTAATAGCCGTTCCCGCTTTTAACGGTTTAGGAAGAAAAACAATTACCTTCTCACCTGTATTCTCAAAAGAAACCCGCTTGCCCCCTACTCGCACCTGGTCAATTTCCAAGTTCGCCGCATCCATTTTAATTTCTTGAACACCATTTGCATTCGCCAGTAGCTCGTAGGTCGTACTGCCCCATACCTTCTCTTCTTCCCAATCAAAATTAAGTTCTAGTAAAAGGTGTTTTGGAAAGATCGGTGTATCAGGAGCAAAATGGGCCTTAGCTCCCTTTTGGGCAAAAGTCGTTCGATCCAGGACTCCCCAGTGCTCAGACTCCCCATTTAAAAAATGGCATTTACAATATCGTGTCGTTCTCATCGATGCATTCAACCCTTTTATTAAAAGAAATAGTCATTCTATAAGCCTGCCTAGTGAATGGCAAGGTCTATAGGAAAGGGAATTTGCCTTTTTACCCCCTTAAAGTTTTATGAGACAATAGCCCCGTTATGGAAAATGCATCATCAAATTTTGATCCACAGGTTCTTGCCCGTATTTCGTCACTGAAAATCACAGCGATAAATATGGTCGATGGGATACTTACAGGCCAACATCGAAGCCGACATAAAGGGGCAAGCGTAGAGTTTGCCGAGTATAAAGACTATTCCCCCGGCGATGAAATCAGACATATTGACTGGAAGGTGGCAGGAAAGACCGACAAATACCATGTCAAACAGTTTGAGCAATCCACCAATCTTAAATGCACGATTCTTCTCGATTCCAGCGGATCCATGGCCTATAAATCTCCCTTCGAAAAAGAAGAGTCAAAAATCAACTACGCCTGTAATCTGGTTGCCGCATTATCCTATTTATTTTTGAAACAATTCGATGCGGTTGGGCTGACTTTGTTCAACGATGCAGTCGTTCAACATATACCCCCTCGGTCTAAAGCTTCGCATTTGCAACATATCTTACATGGACTTTCAACTCTTTCCGCAAAAGGTGTAACCCAGGTTGAAAATGTTCTCTCTGGGCTTGCCGAACGACTGCAAGGACGTGGCATGTTGATCCTGGTTTCAGACTTTCTCACTCACGATCAGGATATCCACAAAAGCTTAAAACTACTCCGGTCCAGAGGATTGGAAGTCATCCTTTTTCACGTTCTACATCCAGATGAAATAAATTTACCTTTTGATGGCGACACGATTTTCGAATCACTCGAAGATGACCCAACGGTGGGACTCGACCCAATAGATATTCGTGAGGAGTACCAAAAAGCCATACAGGAAAAAATCGATCAGTTGAAGAAAATCAGCAATGGACTGGGTGTCGATTATGTATTTATGGATACCTCTATCCCTTTACAACAGGCATTGAGCTATTACCTGTTAAAACGAAAAAGCCTGATAAAATTATGAGTCTCAATTTTTCCTCACCTTTTTTTCTATTTGGATTAATAGGAATGTCCATACCCATCCTCATCCATCTATTAACGCGCCGACAACAAAAGCATGTGCATTTTTCTGCCGTCTATTTACTTTCTCAATCACAAAAGCGATCCATAAAAAAATCCAACCCCAACCTCCTTCTATTACTCCTTCTTCGTTGTATGGGTATTGCTCTGCTCAGCCTGGCTCTTGCAGGACCATTTTTTTATTTTGGCGATTCAGAAGCTTTTCGCAGTAACGCCCCATCCTCTTATGTCTTCATTGTTGATGACTCCTACAGCATGAGAAGCCACATAAAAGAAGGAACACTTTTTGAATCCGCAATCCAGTTCTTATCAAATTTTCTAACCAAAATTCCTGAAGGAAGCGAGTTCAGTCTGGTATTGGCCTCTCATCCGGCACGCACCGTTCAGGATTGGATTGCACAAAAAAACAGCTTTGAAAAACTAATCCATGGTCTGCAACCCTCTTATCAAAGGACGGACATAGGACATGCCATGGAAAAAGCAACCCATCTACTATCCACGGCAAGCCATAAAGACAAGAGCCTCATTCTACTAACCGACCTGAATGAAAACGGATGGGACAAAGAAGTTTTTTTGGAAGTTGCAAGCTTGCTGAATACTCCATTGCAGGTTTTCGATTTCTCCATATTAGCCATAAAAAAAAATCAAGTATCTGTAGAAAGCGTCGAAACCCATCAGGAGTTTTTAGCACGTAGCCGCATTTTAAAAATAAAGACAAAAATAAAGAACCATTCTCAGAGCAGCCAAAGGCTGCCTGTTTCTCTGATTTTTGATAATAAATTAGAAAAAGAAACTCTCATCGATATCCCTGCCGGGCAAACCATCGCCAAAGAGTTCTCCATTCCATTACGCAGCGGAGATTCTATTCGAGGAAAAATTAAGGCGGGTGAAGACGCATTACTGACAGACGACATTCGCTATTTCTCTCACCAGCCTAACAGGAACATTAAAGTTCTTGTGGTCGATGGAGATCCTGGCACCGTTTCGCATCAAAGCGAATCCTTTTATCTAGAACGGGCCCTTAACCCATTCTCGGTATCCGTCTCACATATTGATCCCACCGTTTCAACCCTTGCCGAGCTTCCATTAAGAAACCTTTCAGATTTCTCCGTAGTCATTTTTGCTAATGTGCGAGATCTTCCGGTTGGCTATGAACTGAAACTTGAAAGTTTTGTTTTACGTGGCGGAGCATTAATATTTGGCATGGGCGACCAGGTCGACGCAAAATATTATAATGAAAAGCTGGGCAACCTTTTACCCGTCACCCTTGAGGCGGTACAAAAATTAAAAAAAACCCATTTACTATTTAAAAACAACCAGCATCCGGTGATGCGGGCATTTTCTGCAAAAACTATCAAAGAGATGAAGGAAATCCCATTCCATTCAATTTATACGATTCAGGCTCGAGACGGAAAAAGTTTTAAAGTTTCCAATTGGTTCACAAACAAAAACCCGGCGATTTTGGAATCGGATTCCGGAAAAGGAAAAGTAATAGTTTTTCTCAGTTCGCTGGATCGAGATTGGAATGACTTTCCCATTCAACCTACTTTTTTGCCGTGGATACAAAGATGGACTCAGTACGCGACTCGTGGTCTTGAAAACTTCTCACAACAAAACCTTTTGATCGGCGAAACTTTTACACAAAAAATTGATAAACCTAATGGCCAATGGGCTGTTCGAACTCCGGGGGGAAACCTTCACTTAACATTAACCGCTGACGGAAAAACTCACTTCAATAAAACCGGTTTTCCGGGAGTTTACACTCTTTTTGAATTGCCGGATGAAACTCTACCTAAAACAATAACTAAACTCCCTTTAGGCGCACAATCCATCGGAAGCTTTACCGTAAATCTCGACACCAAAGAATCGTCACCACAAAAATTATCTGACATTAAAACTTTCCTTCCCAACCTGAAAGTGGAGATCAAAAAGCCAGAACTTGAGGTGTCTCAACTCCCTACATCCGAGGGAATGATGCTAGCGACCCCTCTTTTTCTTTTTGTTGTTGGAATTCTTCTTATGGAAGGTTGGATGATCCGCAAGGAGTAACGGCGAACCGACTTTGTTAACAGGTCAATTTGCTCTCGCTATTTGCATCCCGCGCTTGGGGGTAGCGAGTGATCATTCTTCTTTTTTTCTACGCCTCAACTCTTCGTTCAAATGTTGGACTTGATCCGTCACAACCTCTCCAAGTATATTCAATGGTAGAATCGCATCAGCTACCTTCGAATCTAACGCGGCCTGTGGCATAGATGGTACTGCTGCAGCCTTAGGGTCTTCAATACCCCCCCCTAGAAGCTTTGATATTTCTTGCTCCTTGTGATCCGTCTCTACCTACCCCTGAAAGAATTACGGCCACACAAAATTCACCGAACACCGTTGCTGCACCACGAAATAAATAATCTGCTGTGGGGCGCAAATAGTTTTCTTTAGGCTACTGATTCAACTCCAGAGAAACAGGTGGAGGGGGAAAAGTCAGGTGATGGCCACCCGGCGCAAGATAAATATTCCTCTGAGTTGGTTGCAAATCTTGATAGGCTACACTCTGTTTAATTTGTCGAGTCAAGAGCTTCATCATCCAGTCCGGACCATGTTGGACAACAAAAAATGCAGCTGGGGAACTTTCATCAATCGATTGTAAAAATTGGTGAATATCAGACGATCCACCTGTTCCCGCAGCAACCACCACACTTACAATTGGCGGACGCCCGTTAGCTCGAACCGGAGCCACTATCTGGTCATCGGTTTCAGGTGGAGGTTGATTTAGGCGCGCAAGCCCATACGACAAAACCCGGACTAAATCGGTGGACCTGTATGGCTTTGTCAAAAACTCGTCTGCACCCGCCTCCAGCAATTCTTGTCGTGCGTCGTCATCACTTATAGCAGTGATCATCAAGATCAAGGGAGCAGACTCAACCTCGGCGCGCACGCGTTGAATCAAAGTTATCCCATCCATTTCCGGCATCATCCAGTCTGTCAAAAGCGCATCGAATTTCTATTCACGCAAACGCTGCAAGGCTTTGGCAACATCGGGAACCACTTCAACGGTGTGTTCGTTTTTCCTTAAAATATTTTCCAGAAGACGAGCATTATCCAGATCGTTCTCTGCAGCAAGAATTCTCATCAAGAATTTCCGGTAAAATTTATCAAAAAACCAGTCTTGTTTCTTATATTCGAGCGTTGTGGACTTCTGATATAATAGAATAAACCTTAAAAAATAGACGGTGCAAAATGATATTCTCACATTTCCGATTGATTACAGCTTATCTAATCTTATTTTTATTCAGCATCCCAAGCTTTGCACAAAGCGCGGGCACAACTGATAAGATCCTTATAGAAAAAGAGCTTGGCAACATTCCAGAGCTGCAAAACGCACAAATAGATCTTTTAGAAACACTGCTTCTGATCTCCAAGCATTGGAATCCATCTCTCGAAATTCAGCCTCTCCGAGATGAAATTTCTAATCTGGCTTTAGACGTAAAAAATAGTTTACAAGGTTCCAGCGATGCCGATGCAATAATCCGCGCGCTACGCATGGCCATTCACAACAAAGCAGGATACCGCTATACTGAGCAGGTGGATGCCAGCGGAATTCCCATCAACAATGAAGAACTTTTTCTACATGGGATGCTTAAAACCAAAAGAGGGTATTGCATGAACTTGTCATTGCTCTATCTTATTTTAGGACAAAAATTGGATCTTCCTCTTTTTGGAATTCCTCTGCCTAATCATTTTTTCGTTCGCTATGAAAGAGGCAAAGACCGCATCAATATCGAAACAACAGAAATGGGTGCAATATTTTCCGACAGTTTTTATCGCAAACGCTATCTCGCCTCTTCTGGGAAAGAAAGTTCCTATTTTCTGAAAAATTTGGACACCAAACAAACTCTCGGAGCCTATTTTTCCAACATAGGAATGGTGTATTACCAAAACCAGAAAATCGAGCGGGCCGTTTTCTATTTACAATTGTCTACAAAAATTAACCCCGCTTCAATAGATGCACAAAACAATCTGGCAAATATTTATTCTGAACTAAAAAAATACCAGGAAGCGATACAACATTATGAATTTGCTCTAAAAGCCTCTCCTGGAAATATCTCTACCCTTTTCAATCTGGGTCTAGTGCACCAACAAAGCGGTAACCTTAATGCGGCTATTGAAAACTTCTTACAGGTGGTTCAAATCGATAGTAATTTTGCACCGGCCCACCAGCGACTCGCGAACCTATTTTTGAAAAGCAACCGTACTACCTCATCACTATTACATTTAAAAACACTGGAAAAATTACAACCCGAGAGCATCCAAAATAAAATTAATATCGCTAATGCCTTTGGACGACTGGGGCAACATGCCCTGTCCATTCAAACCTTAAAAGAAATTCAAAAGCAATCTCCTGGGAATAAAAAGGTGCTCGCCGGGCTGGCAGAAGCTTTTTACCACATGGGTGATTTTCCTCATGCGATAGAACAGCACCGATATCTTATTGACCAAAGTCCAAACAACCTAAAAAACTATATTCAACTGGGCTGGACCTATTATCGCATTGAGGATCTTGCAATGGCCTCTGCCTGGACACTACGAGGACTCAACAAAAGTCAAAGTTCTGAAAACTTAAAAACCCTGGCAATGATGAATTTGGGGTTTTATTCTTTGCTACAAAAACAATATCCAAATGCTAAAGAGTGGTACCGAAAAGTATTAGCGGGAAACCCTCCACAAGTTGCGGAGAGTTTGATTGCAGACATTCAATCATCCGCCTATTCACAACGAGCTGATTTAAAGTTTTTTTCTGGCTGGATATATTCCGAATCAAAACAGATTGAAAAAGCGCGTGATTTTTTACAGTCATATCTCAATCTTGAAGCAAACGGAGAATTCGCGGATGAAGCAAGATCTTTATTACAAGCGTACGCAAAAAAAGAAGCCGCATTTTTCAAAAGAACATCAAATAATTCCATACCATCCAAAATGATCCATATTTCTTCCGGTTTTTTTAAAATGGGTTTGAACAACAAGCTGGAGGATGAAAGCCCAGAACATCAGGTTTTTCTAGACGGCTTTTACATCGACAAATATGAAGTATCAGCAAAAGATTTTTCCTTATTTTTGAATACCAAAAATAGTATTAAGAAATACTACTCTGACAATAAATTTGGAACCTTGGTATATACCGAAAAATTTCAACCACGGCCTGGGCTCGATAACTATCCCATCAACAACATCTCTTGGCAGGCAGCCAATGATTATTGTAAATGGAAGAAAAAACGTCTGCCTTCTGAAGCCGAATGGGAAAAATCTGCACGCGGTGAAAAATCCACTATCTTCCCTTGGGGTAATCAACCACCTTCGCCTGAATTAGCTCGGTACCATCAAACCTGGGCCAAGGAGACGACACATGAGGTTCTCGTCCCGGTCAACGCCCTTGAAGCGGGAAAAAGTGCCTATGGGCTCTATAATATGGCTGGAAACGTTAAAGAATGGGTGGACGATTGGTACGATCGCGAGTATTATAAGGAAATAGATGAATATGCGAACCCGAAAGGGCCGATAGGTGGAGAATTCAAGGTCGTACGCGGTGGATCATGGCGCGATCTGAAAGGTTTTATATATTCTCCATTTCGCAATAGCGGCAATCCAACAAGTAAAATGGATGACTATGGATTCCGTTGCGCTCAAAGCGCGTCCCAAAGTTCAGGTACTAAAAAGTTAACTAGTCGGAGGGTTCCTGCGAATGCAGGTTGAACCAGACTCTCCGGCTATTTTTTTGTTAAACAGCAAATGGTGAAAAACCTTCGCTGAATAAATGGTGTAGATGGATAAATGATCGGTGCAATTGAAATACTTATTATTGCGGTAATTTTCGGGATCATCTACGGTCGCGATGCCATCGACAAAACCTTCAGGAAGTCGGCAAACGAAGGAGTTGTAGAGAGCATGGCTGGTGACTTGAAGGAGTACTACGAAGAAGACCCACAGCGCATGGTTAAACTGGCCGTCTTCATAGTATCCGCTATCCTATTTGTAGTGACAGGGATTTACTGGGCCGTCACCCGCACCGACTTTTTGAAAATGATCGGACTCGATCAATAGTTGAATCCATTCTCCCGTACATGGATATAAGGGTCGCCGCCTTTTAACGATTTACCGCCGACAATCTCTCCGACATACACTACATGGTCTCCCGTCTGCATAGAGTGAACCACTTCGCATTCCAGATAAGAAACCGCATCACTCAATATACGAATGCCGTCCAAACCTTTTCGAGTTTTAACACCTTTAAAAATATCTTCAGGAGGACGACTGAAATGTTTAAGCAAAGTCTTATCATCTTGAGGCAAAACATTAACAATGAAGGAATCAGATCCCTCCACCAAAAGTCGAGCTTGGCGCAGAGTGCCCAATGCGATAGTGACTGCCGGAGGATCGAACGAGCACTGATTGACCCAACTGGCTAACACTGCATCTTCTTTGTCTTCACACTTTGCGGTCACCACATACAATCCACTTACAACCCTTCCCAAAGCCTTACCTACCTGTTTCTTGTTCTTCACAAAATTCTCCTCTTTCTATTTTTTATAGAGATACATTCCTTCCAAAAACTAGGAAGGGGGGAGTCTAAAATGATTAAAATCAATTAGTTAAAAAAGAATCTTATTAAAAATCCCCATCTTTGATTCGGAACACATCTGGATCTTGCGGTTTTTCGATATATGACAGAGTGAGAGCAATATCCTCACCCGCTTTTTTATCTTTTTCTGATTTTGGGTTGCTCAACAACAATCTTGCGGCTCTGCCTTTTCGATCCTTACCCTGAAAAACCAGAATGACTCCTTCGCCGAGCTGTGCGTTAAGAGCAAACCCTTCTTTCTGATATTTTTTCTGGGCGAAATGATTGCGCAATTGGTTTGCAGTTGCAACCACGGATTCTGCATTCGGGTTTTTCGTAACCGGTTTCCCCCAAATGACATTGATATGAATCAGGCGCTTGGATTTGTAACCCATGATATAAAAAACTTTTGCAGTTCCACTTTCTGGTAAAAGTTTTTTAACCTCGATTCCCAGAGTAACGGTTTTTTCATTCGGATGTACTTTTCGAGAAACTTGATTTTTTCCTAACCCAAAATCATCCTTAATCGCTTTAATTACATCCCGCTCTTTCATACCAAACTGAGCTGATCGAAACCCGTTCACAACAGCCCATTTTTGTGAGGTACCTTTTCCCTCATCGGGTTTTGCCAGAACGGTACCGGTAAAAAATATACCGCTTAAAATTAAAGAAAGAAAAACAACCATTAGCTTCACTGATTTAGGACCCAACATCTTTATATCTCCCATTTGTCTGTATTTCAAATTCATATTCAAATAATCCTTTATTTATCATACAACTACCTTATCGACTGCGCAACCTCCCGGCTGTCACAATCCTGTAAAACACATATTGGTATCAGGTTAAAATCGCTTTATAAGCAATTATGTTTATTAAGAAGATTTAATCCAGCGACTTGGTATTGGCTTCTGGCAATGTGGGCAATAAGTGTTTTCTGTATTTTTCACTTTACCTGGCAGGTTACCGGCATAGATAAAAGAAAGGCCGGCATTTTTCCCATGTTGATATGCGCGTAATAAAGTTTCCACCGGTGTCCTTTTCCGGTCGGTCATTTTATAATCTGGATGAAAAGCCGTCACATGCCATGGAATATCTTTTGAAACTCCCGCGATGAATTCTGCGATTTTCGACAGTTCTTCATCCGAATCATTGTAGTCAGGAATCAACAAGGTAACCAGTTCCTGCCAAATTCCCATCCCGTGTACCGTTTGTATCGTTTTCAGTACAGCATCCAGATTGCCGCCGATCCGGTGGTATTTTTTTGGTGAAAATTTTTCAAATCAATTTTCATCAAATCGAGCCAGGGACCGACATATTCCAGCACCTCTGATGTTCCATGTCCGTTCGAAACATAGCCTGTCCATAGTTTTCTCTATTTTACTTCCTTAAAAACTTCCACCGCCCATTCACTGGTGATCAAAGGTTCGTTGTAAGTCGATACCACGACTTTTGCATTATTCGCCCTGTCACAAATTTCTTTTGCGGAAACAGAAATAGAATTTATAGTTGAAGCATCATCCTTCTGACTTTGCGAGGTAAATCAGTTCTGGCAATAGGCACATCGGAAGTCGCATCCCAACATCCCAAAACTTAAAGCACGGCTTCCCGGAAGGGCATGAAAAAAAGGTTTTTTTTCTATAGGATCGTTTTGAAATCCCGCCACATACTGCCAGGGAACGAGAAGAGTACCATCCGAGTTAAACCTAACTTTGCAAACGCCACGTTGACTGGGGCGCAGTTTGCAAAGATCACCACACACAGTACAAAGCAGATTGTCATCATCAAGAGACTTGAATAGTTTACCGGGTCGAGTTTGTGTATCGAGCGTGTTTTGGAGAGGGGTCAAAGAAACTCCGTATTCTTTCTACTCGGTGCTGATTCCTTCGTTTTCTTTATCCAAAGCACCAACTAGGGTATGCCAGGCTAGGCTGGCGCATTTTGCGCGGGAAGGGAAATCGCGAATTCCCATAAAGAGAACCAGTTTACCCAGGCTATGCTCCTCTTTTTCAGGGTCCATTGTCCCAAGAATCATTTGATGAAATTCTTCTTTAATTTTTCTGGCTGAGTCAACTTTTTTGCCCTTAAGAAATGTAGTCATCAGGGAAGTACTGGCCTTGGAAATAGCGCAGCCCGAACCTAGGAAGCTCACATCCTTAATCACATCATTTTCATCCACATTCAGGTAGACGGTTATATCATCGCCACAAAGCGGGTTGACGCCGTGACAAGAATGACTGGCACCTTCTATTTCATGGAAGTTGCGAGGCTTACGGTTGTGGTCAAGAATGACTTGCTGGTATAGTTCTTTATCGTATGACATTGGAAAGCTCTTTTATCAAAAAATCATATCATAAAACCACAAAGCCATAAGGGAAACCCTTTCTAAGGCTTTCGGCCAAGGCATCTAGCTCTTCGGTTTTATTGTAAAACGCCATCGAAGCCCGAGTGGTAGCAGGGAGGCCATAGCGAATCATTGTGGGTTGCGCGCAGTGATGTCCGCCTCGACAGGAGATACCATCCTGATCTAACCAACTCACGACATCATGCGGATGTCCGTCATTAGGGTTCTCTCCTATTATATGAAAAGAAATGAGGCTGGCTTTTTCGCGGGCATTACCGATGATATGTACTCCTTCAATATCGTTTAATAATGCCGTACCATATTCGAGTAAACTGTGTTCGTAAGCGGCAATATTATCCATTCCAATTTCATTGAGATAGTCAATAGCTTCCCCTAAACCAATCACTTGAGTTATAGGCGGTGTGCCTGCTTCGAACCTTGCCGGGGGTTTTGCATAGGTGGTTTTTTCGAGCGTGACCTGCAATATCATATCGCCCCCTGTCACATAAGGCGGCATTTCTTCCCAGAGATCCATTTTACCGTAAACTCCGCCGATGCCGCTGGGCGCATACATTTTATGTCCGGAAAATGTGTAGAAATCGCAACCAATATCCTGAACATTCAGTTTCATATGTGGTGTACTTTGCGCACCGTCTATTAAAACCTTTGCCCCGACCGCATGCGCTTTTTCTGTAATTTCTTTTACGGGGTTGATTGTGCCCAATGCGTTTGAAACATGATTGACCGCCACCATACGAGTTTTGTTTGAAAGCAGTTTTTCATATTCTTCCATAACAAGTTCACCCGTATCGCTAACGGGAATGACTTTGAGCTTCGCACCGCGCTCTTCACACAGAACCTGCCAAGGTACCGTATTGGCATGATGTTCGATATTGGAAATGATGATCTCGTCATTTTTATTGATAAAGCGTTTGCCGAAACTGTGTGCCACCAAATTGATGGCCTGTGTGGTTCCACTGGTGAAAACAATTTCACCGGGCTTTTCCGCGCCCATAAAATCGGCGACCTTCTTTCTCGCATCTTCGTAGAGCTGAGTGGCGTTCTCACATAATTTATAAGCTCCACGACGTACGGTGCCATACTCTTCAGCATCGAATTGACTCACACGATCAATAACCCGCTGCGGTTTGTGCGTAGTGGCGCCGTTATCGAGATAGATTAAAGGTTTTCCGCGCACGGTTTGAGACAGGATGGGAAAATCCTTGCGTATTTTTTCGACATCGAAAACAGCATTACCTGTTACAGCCGTATTGGAATCAGACATTATCTACCTCCAGTTTCTTGAGCAAAGTATTGCTCAGTTCTTTCACCACTTC
>Ga0115000_10001587_pt1 | contig 19990 bp, 10 predicted proteins | sample ArcticOcean_MG_C_6_FD_89690 | JGI IMG/M metagenome (GOLD analysis project Ga0115000, IMG submission 89690) | Marine microbial communities from western Arctic Ocean - ArcticOcean_MG_CB8_128 | ecosystem: Environmental > Aquatic > Marine > Oceanic | place: Arctic Ocean: Canada Basin | collected... | reverse complement strand
AGTGAGAAATGTGTCTACTCTTTTTATTCTATTCTTTGCTACGTGCTGCTGCTGCTCTCTTCCCTTTTCCTCCTCTTTTTTTGCCTCTTTTTCTCCTTCTTGCGACGCCTCTTTCTCTCCTTTTTCTCTTTCCTTTTCGTTCGCTTCTTTTCTTCTCTTCTCTTCTTGTTGGTCTTCTTCTTTAACGATGATGATGATGATGATGATGACGAGGAAGAAGAATCAGAATCATCCCTCTCCTTCCTCTTCTTCTTACTCGACCTCTTCTTACTGTTATTACCACCACGAATCCCTAACATCTCGTTCCTCTCCTTCTCCTCTCTTTCCTTTATGATTTTCATCTCCTCTTTAATTCTTCTGTCGTCGTCGTCTTTCTCATCAAAATCATCATCTTTAATTCGTTCCTTGGTGTACCAGAACAAATCTTTCCCGCGTTGCCACCTCCCAACGCTCGCTTTCACCGAGTGGCCTAAATAGTTCTCCCGGTGTTGGGTATCCGCTTTGACACTCTCCCAGGAGAACTGGTCTTTACCACCTCGCGTGCCACCGCGAGCTGGGCCGTCGTCCATTTAGTATTCGTATGAGTGTGTGATGTATTTATTCTCAGTAAAGCGTGCTTGTTTTGTGCGGCAAATAGGTAAAATCTAACGCGCAATCTACAATCTATGATATCTCTCTAATACACATCTCTCTCTGAAAACTATTAAGGATTGATGTAATCCGCGGTTTCGTAGTCGAAATAGTCCAACCGTTTCGTTCGAGACCACGCTTTCAATAAGGCGTCTTGTTTTTTCACCGCGCAGCGAAGCGAGGACGGTTGCGTTTGCATCGTTTTCAGCCAGTTTTGGAAATGACGCGGCTGTTGATGATGTTTTGAAGAGGAGGACGGATGAGAAGGAGGATGATAATATTCGACGTTTCCTAAGGTGTACCCTTGGAAATGTTGCAAGGCGAGATTTAATCGTTCCGCGAACGGGTATATCGCTACATCCGCCAGAGACGCTCTTTCTCCGCCAAAGAGAAAGACGCGTTTATTAGTATTACTATTGTCATCATCATCATCATCACCACCAATATTATTAAACGTATTATTGTGCTTCTCAATTAGCGCGTCTATTTCCCATATTTCTCTCTCGAACCGCTCTAAAGTCCTTTCGTTTCTGGTCGTATCAAAACTCCAACCTCCCCCGATCGATTGTAATCCTAAACTCACGAATTTTTGGTCGCACGCGTTGGCGAAACGCTTCGCGTCTTCATAAGAAGAGGGTGATGATGATGATGACGAAGAAGTTAAAGAAGAATCATCGTAATAATACTCCTCCCACAACCGTTCGTTAATTCGTAAACTTTCGCTCACGAGTTCGCCAGTCTCTGGGAATTCAATCAAAGGCACGACGCCTCTGCCCTTGGTCAAATCGAGGTAAAACTGTGGTTTGTTCGAAAGGTCCACGTGGACGATTTCTACTTTTCCTTTTCCACGAAGCAGATGTAATTCATCTAAACAAAGTCTGACTCTGTGCGCGTACGGACACAACGAGTGCGTGTAAAAGACGATCTTCTCTTGAGGATGTTTTTCGCTTCTTCTTCTGCTACTACTACTTGTTCTAATATCAATATCAATATCATCATCATCATCATCATCCCCTAACAACTTTGCATCATTTTGAAAAGAAACAGAAGAAGACAAAGAAGAAGAAGAAGAAGAAGAAAGCATCACGACGACTCCCCTTTTATTAAACATCATTATCCTTGTCTTCTTCTTTGGTACCATCATCATCGACTTTGACGGCGACAAAAACTGCGACACAGAAGAAGAAGAAGAAGTCATATCTATTTAATAGTAGTTTGAGGTGAAAAAAAGTGGATAAAATGGAACAAAAATTCATTCATCTTCATTAAGAGAAACGCTTGCTTCGGAGAGAGATGTTCATAACATCATCACCGTCTTCTTTTGCTGCCCCGTCGTTGTTGTTCCAGCAGCAGAAAAGCGCGACTCCTTTTACGACTCAAAAAGGTACCAATACTACTCCTATTCGAAAAGATAGTATTAAGAAGAATTCGAGACGAAATTCTTCTTCCATGAACCCTTTCGAGTTTACGACAGCCTCGCGAACGGTGTTTGAAATCGGCGCGTTTGAAACGCGCGCGGTGAAGTTGATTAAAGATTTAGCGAAGCAGGAAAACGCGACGATCGATTCGGATGCGCATCCCGGCATCATAATCGTGTGCGGGGAGTCGAATAGATTTTCAGCGCCTTTGAAAAAAAAGTTGAAAGAAGAAGCGAATGTTGAGTCGGTTGTATTTCATTGCCCGAAAGGCGAACCGACGGTACAGTCGGCGATTGATTGCACGAAATTAGCGTCGGAGAATATGTGCGAACTCGTTGTCGCGGTAGGGGGTGGAACGGCGGTGGATACTGGCAAGTGCGTGGCCGCGATGTTGACCAACGGCGGCGCCGAGCGGGATATATACGATTTTCTCGAGGTGGTTGGAAAAGCGATGCCGATTGAAAAAAGACCGAGACCGTTCGTGGCGATACCGATGACGGCTGGACCCGGAGCGGAGTTGACCAAGAATAGCGTGCTCGAAGCTGGAGATAGGAAAGTGAGCATGCGTCATCCGTTGATGTTGCCGGATTTGGTCATCGTCGATCCGAAATTGACCGTGCAAATGCCGAGAGACGTGACCGCGCACACCGGGTTGGACGCGTTGACGCAGTGCATTGAACCGTACGTGTGTAATTCTCCGAACCCAGTGACGGATAGTTTGAGCATGAGTGGTATTAAATTAGGCGCGAAGAGTTTACGAAGATGTTTGGAACAGCCGGAGGATATAAACGCGAGGACGGATATGGCGTTATGCGCCATGTACGGAGGGATGGCGTTGGCGAACGCCAAGTTAGGTGCGGTGCACGGATTTAGCGGTACGCTGGGTGGTTTGCTACACGCGCCGCACGGGGCGATTTGTGCGGCGTTGTTGCCACACTGCGTGAAAATGAACGTAAAGTTGTTAGAGACGCGAGTGATGGACGAGAATCCGCAAAGTGCGAAAGAATGTTTACGACGGTACGAAGAAGTAGCCAACGCGTGTTTAGGTAAAGACGACGCCACGGTCGCGGAATTGGTAAAATGGATAGAAGATTTAGTTTCATTTTGCGGGGTGCCAAAGTTGAGCACGTTTGGCATGAAAGACGAAGACGTCTCGGAGTCCGTCTCGAAGAGCATGCAAAGTTCGAGCATGAAGGGCAACCCGGTTGCTTTAACCGTCGAAGAGTTAAAAGAAATGCTCAGAAATGCTATGTAATCGCCTAAATCTAATCGACAAGAAGAGGAGGAAAATCATCTTTCGCCATCATGAGACGCACCCACCGCTCCAATTTCCCTTCAAACTCCCTCCCGTAATCCAACTCTAACCGTTTCCCGACTCTTTCCCACCTTTCGCTTTTCTCTAACAGTTTATCTAAAACTCTCGCGGCTGCGTTACAATCTTCCGCCGAATTTTGGTTCGAGCGGAAGTATTGTCTGTCTGCGAGGAATCTCGAGTCCCCGACGCCAACGAGGACGTATTTCCTCCGTTTCTTTATCTTCTTTGTCTTCTTTATCTTCTTCAACGCGTTCAACAGAATCTTCACGACTTCCAATCCTTCCTTTGCAATCTCGTCGTTTTCGACGGTTTCTACTACGATTACCACGACGCGAGGAGTTGTTGGTGTTGTTGTCGTCGTCGTCGTCATCGCGTCGTCGTCGTCGTTCTCTTCTTCTTCTTCTTTGCCTTCTTCTTCTTCTTTGACGATTTCCCCTAATTTTAGCGGGCAAATGCGTCTCTGTGATGATGTTCGCGATGAAGAAGACAAAGAAGATACGAATAATAAATCGACGAGCTTTTGAGCGACAATCTCCGCGACTGGGCCGCAATACGCGACGACGATTTCGTCGTCGTTTTTCACGCATGAATCGAAGCTCGCTTTCGTTGTTGTTTCCATCGTCATTAAAATCTATTGTATTATTGTGCTAAAAACCCCTAATAATGTGCTGCTAAACGACTCTCAGTTTCTCTCTCTCTTCTCTGATGTCCAGGACTGCGGGATAGGCGTTTTTTAACAGTCTCAAACTCTCTAAAGTCAACTCGAAGGAATGGACGGTATCTACGCCAGGCACGTCGTCAAAGTAGTGGTATTTCACGTCGTCTTTGTCCAAGCTTTTGTCTTTACTACTACCGCTCTTCGACCCGTTGTCTTTTTTCCAGGCGCTAAAGCCGTAGAGCGTGACTTTGTCGCACTGCTGCGCGGCGGCGACGATGGCGAACCATCCGGAATTTGGTTTGCACGATTCCTCTTGGTTCATGGCGTTGGAGATGGAAATCGCGCCTCTGCGTTTGCGCCAATTTTCCTTCGCGTCCTTAGCTCTTTGCGCGGTTAACGCGCAGTTCGGTGTCTGTTCGCCTCTCTCGGCGGCTTCCGAGAGCGCGTCTTTACTCACCGAGTTCCAAAGCGCGTTGGCGCGAACGATAAAATCTGGAGAGAGCAAAGACGTCATCGGAGGCTTAAACCGACGGAGAATGAGTTGGATGAATTTTCTTCGCCACGCCATGCTCAAGGTGGTCTCGTAGAGGACTAACCGACTATTTTCCGGCTTTTTCATCTTCTTGAGCATTTCGCGTCTGCGCCAGTTCGGGTCGGTTAAATCGATATCTTCCTCTTGCTTAAAAATGAGCGGCTCAGCGTGACATCCTTTCATTCGACACTTGATTAACGTGCCCAAACAAACTTTCGCGTCGCACACGTCCGGATCGTTAATCCGTAACGTCCTGGCGTCGTTGAATCCTAGGCGTTGCGCGTGGTGCATATTCACGATGTCGTGCGTCGTTCGGCTGCCGACGTGCTTGGAGAATTTCTTCACTGGCGGGTAATTGATTCGGAAGACGCCGTCGTGTTGATCAATCTCTTCGCCGTATTCGTGTTTCAACATCAATCCTGAGTTGGCCACGACCGCGCACGTTTTATACGGACGTTTCTTTGAAATCGTTTCGGATTGCGGTAAAAGCTTGACGAGCATCGGGTGGAAGAAGAATCTCCAAATGGCGTCGTTTCCGTTCGGTCCAGGGGCGACCGTAGTCACGTACGCGCGTTTGCGTTCTCCAGCACCAACGTTTCCGACGCACTCGAACGTATCTTTCGTAATTTCCAAGTTGACCAGTTGCGGATCGACTTTCAAAGCGGTGGCGTTTGGGAGCGGCCATCGCAAACGCATCGGGCTACTCGCCGATTTCGCCGTTTTCGCGTCGTCGTGCGCTTTGTGCGCGGCGATGAACCGTTCCGCGTACCCGTACGCGTCCGTGAGTTGGTCTACTAAACACTTCGTTTCGATGACTGCTTTGTTGTTGCCAAAAATCACGTCCGCGTCTGCATCCAACGCGGCTTTGTTATTCGTAAAGAATAAATCCTTCCCTCCTCCTCCGTCGGAAGAAGAAGATGAAGAAGAAGAAGAAGAAGAGCAATCGCATCTCATCATTTGCGGTTTCACCATGCAGTTGTTCACCTCTTCTGGTTTTGCAAAACCAAGGGATTCAATCATCTTCTCTCTGGACATCAAATCTACGTTCTTTTCTAATTTAAAGCACCGACCGAAATTTCTCGAGTGCGCGAACGTGCGCGTGCGTTGACACTCGTCGCCTGTCGCGCTTCCAGGTATTCGGACACACGCACCCCAATCCGACCATTCGCCGATAATACCAGCTGCGAATAATTGTTCCGACCGACGTTCGCTAATCATCGCCACTTCTGCTTTATCTAAAACCATCGCCGACGCGATCGATTGCGGCGACAAACCTTCGGCTAAATCTATGTCTTCTAAATTCTCGTCGTCGTTCATGTCCAAGTTACTCGTCGCGCGTTCCGCGTTCTTCAACTCCTCGACGGCCCCATGAATAGAACTCTCCGCCGCGTTCTGTCTATCTTTAGCCGTTCTCGCGAGTTCTTCTAATTTGCCAAAAGAGGACGCAAATTCGGAATCAGGTTTATACTGCGCGGCCGGAGGCGGTCTCGTGCTCACTCTCGCCTGGACAATCGCCGCGTGCATCTCGTGCGCCAAATGTCTCAAAACGTCGTCTTTCGCCACATCCGCGGTTAAGCCCCTGTCCCCTTTTGCTTTCATGTACGCGTCTAACTTCTCTCTCGCTACGTCTACGTCGAATCGCTTCCCTCTCGCCTGCCTCTTCAAACTCGCAAACACATCCGACATGGAAATTTTCGTCAATCTATACCCAGCTTTCGCGAACATCTCGAATCGCGTATGCGCGTCTTCAAACGTCGTCGCGCCTTCATTTATCGATCGAACGGCTTCTAAAACTTCCGCCGCCCACGTTGTCGCAGATATGATCACCTCATTGTTGTTTTTACTTCTACTACCATCTCCATCGTCTTTGTTGTTGTTATTGTTCGACAACGACGACGATACCGCGGCAATGTCCACCGCATCCTCGTCTTCGCTACTCGACGTAAAACTGCTGCTCTCCGCATCTTGGCTTCCACTCCCCATCACCATCGCTTTGTTGTTGTTGTTGTTCTTCTTCTTGTTGTTGTCATTGCTTCTCTTTATCATCTCTCTATTATTATTATTAGTACTATCACTCCTCGCGCCTACTCCTTCACCTAAAAACGACGTTTCTGCCCTTTTGGTGGCAGTACTACCCCGAGTCACATCACCACCATCATCATCATCATAATAAATATTATTAGTATTAGTATTAGTATTCGTTCGTTTCAATCGAGAAGAAGAACCAACAACGCGAAGGTGATATTGAGGACGATGATGCAGCATATCGTAATCCAAATGCACGTTCAAATGCGCGTGCAATTGCACCCATCGAACGGCAATAAACAAACCCCAAGAGACGACGATTATCGCGAAGAATTTAATTCTCATCACAGGTCAGGTTTTATTGGAAAGTCTGTCTCAGGTCGTTTACGTCTTTATCGTCGTCGTCGTCACGGAAAGGAGATTAGTATTTATGAAGAGACGATGAGAGAAAAGAGAAGAAAATTAATTGAACGAATTTAACAAAATACTACGCGATGAACGAATACTCTTTACAATCCGTCTATTATTGTCATCACGATAATCTCTTGAGTCTCTTTGGTTTCTCTTTCCCTTGCCTTTTCGGCAAGACTTCATCGAACGCTCGATGGAAACCACCATTTTTTTCATCATCGTCATCCTCTCCTCGTTCTTCGTCCATCGTCCACGCCGAGCGCAAAATTTTAACCACCGTGTCGATGTTCAGAACGTCGTGCGTTTGGTCCGGACGCAACGTTTTTACGGGTAATTTGCGACTTTGAACGCCTAAGGACGACGCTTTCTTTTTGCTCGTTTTCATTCCTCTGGTTTTTAGATCGACGATGCCACCGACGACGAAGATATTCGATGGGTCTCGCAGTTCGGAAAGCGAGAGAGGAGTTTCCGCGTCCGGCGAGAGGTAGATGATGTTGTTTTTGGTTTGACCTTCTTCTTGGCAGGCGACGACGTCGCACTCTTCGGCGGGGTCTGGGAGCATTTCGACGTGCGCACTCCACGTGTCCGCGTTGAAGAAAGTTTCGGATTCGTATTTGATGTCGCCGGCGAACGAGGCGAAAGTTACTCGCAAATCGCCTTTGCTTTTTTTACCGACGGAGGTTATTTCGCAGAGTTGCTTCGCTACAGATCTTAAAGCTCTGGCGGAGTCGTGTTCGTACGATAAATCGACGATGACTTTTAACGCGTTTGGATTCCTTCGCGCGATTTCAATGACTTTCTCATCTTCTTCTTTCTCATCGTTCTTCCTCATCGCCGCGCGCTTCCTCGCGTTCGCTTGGCGAATCTCATCGAAAAGTAACGCTTCCTCGACGGTAAACCAAACGTGCTCGTCCGATACTTTGATGATGGTATCGTCGTCATTACTAAAACTTATTGCGATGAACATTTTTCCTCGTCTATCCAACGCTATTTGACTGACGTTTTCGTAACCAAGCTTAATCATCTCCTCGCCAATTGGAACGCCCGATATAAACGCGTGCGTGCGAGCGAGCGGTTTGAGCGTTTCCAACGCCAACTGTAAATGCGACGTCGTCGACGACGACGACGAAGAAGAACGACATTCATCCCCTGGTGGTGGTGCGACAAAATCAACGTTACGACCAAACGGAAGGTTCGAGACGACGACTATTTTACTCGGATCGGATGTAAACGAGGTTCGGATAAACGCGTTCGCTTGTTGAAATCTCGGGAAAGGACTTCCCGAGGACGAGGCCTGCTCCGAAGGTACCGCCTGCGCGCCGGAAGCGGTACCAAAAAACCAACGCGCATTTCTTTGACTCTTTTCAATCAAATGTCCCGTCGCGTCGCTCCCGATGACGTTTCCAAATCCGAGCTGTTTCGCCGCGACGCACAGCGTGCCGGATCCGCAGAACGGATCCAAGAATGTAATCTCCGAAAGTTTCGTCGACGATTTTGGACTCGCTAACGTCGCCGCGACGGTATTCACTAAAGCTCTCGCGACTTCAAATCGAGCCCCGCTGCTATAATTGGCCGGCTTTTGCGCCCACGCCAAAGAGGATTTCACCACCGAGTGTGCTTCGCTCGTATCTGGCGCGTAGGACGCGAGCGCAAACGTATACGCCGTTTCGGTTTCTAAAACTACAAATCGCAAAGCGTGCTCCTTCGCTCGAACGACGTCTGGTTCGCGCGGGTCAACTCCAGCAAACGTCGCCCGAACGCCGTATTTATACCCAACATCAGCAGGCGATAACTGTTTCACTCGCTTCGTACAAAATTGCAACAGCTCGTCCGACGGTTTCCTTCTTTCTCTTTCTTCTTCCGTTTTCCCGCATTTTCCCCGCGGCGGTTGAAATCTCGCCACGGTTTCGTAAATCAAAGCGATTGGCGGATTATAATACTTCTTCTTCCTCCCAATCTCGAAAATATCATCATCTCCAACTTCTCCTTCCATTTCCATTCCCGGAAGAACCCCTTCGCTGCACGTCTTCTCTAACCTCTCCGCGAACGTATCCCAACTCTTCTCGCTAAAAATCGGCTCGACTTTCGCCCGGAGCGACGCCGCGTTTCGCGTGAACGACGAACCGTGCGAATCTTGAGCCATGAACAACCCAATCGAAAGCTGGTCGAAGAATACGAAATCTTCTTCAGCACATTCGTTTTTGTTGTCTTTGTCTTCATCATTAAACAAAGTATTCATGCCGCTGGTGGTACTACACGCCATGGTTTCCATCGCGTACAAGTTGTACAAATTCTCGTTCTTGAGCGTCACGTACAAACTGCTCGAGGAGGAGGAAACTCTTCTTCTTTTGTCGTCATCATCACGGACAGAAAGATGATGACTTCGATACACTTCCTCGAACGCCTTTTGTTCTCTCTCAACAAACGACAAACCTTCTTCAGATGAGAGTAAACTTCGCCGTCGTAACTCGTCTAAAACGGATTCAAAGTACTCCTTCTCCTTACGCGAAGTTGTTTTCCTCATCGGCACCGGAGGGAATCGTCCGAGCTTGGACGATTTCGACGACGCTATAATAATAAGAGTTGGAATTTTACTCCTAGGAGTCGTTTTTGTCCTCATCATCCTCACGATGAGCGCGCACATCATGTGTATCTCATTCGTGCATGATTTCCCCAAAGTTGTGACGCGCAATATAAACAAAAGGTTTGACTGTTTACTCATATTATCACATCGAGAAAGGAAAGAAGAAGGAGCGCACAACCTGTTAAAGACGACGACAACATAAACGAGTCGACCTGATGGAAGACAAAGACGACAACATTAAAGTAAACGCGATGCTTTTACGCGCGATGAAGCATCTCGAATCGAACAGAAACGACGGCATGGACGTCCAAACGATGATGATACAAACGACTTTGAAAACGAAAAGAGGAGGCAATCGTCTGCGGGAAAGGAAAGGCACCGTTGTTGATTCTTCCTCTTCTGCGCTCGCTCAGAGTGTATCAAAGTCGAAGTCGTTTAGTACGACTAAAAATCTCTCCAAAGTGACCTTGAACGAGTTGAAGCAAAGAGCGAGAAAAGCGAGAGAAGGATACGTGTTGAGCGAAAAGGCAATCCTAGCGGGAGGCGATCGAGAAACAAAGTTCGGGTATTGCTTGATGTATTTGAACGCGATACAGAAATCGGTGAACGATATGTGCTTAGGGGGGGTACATTTTGATGAGCGGCGGCGCCGTCGGCGGTATCCGTGGGAAGCGTTCGACGAGCCGGATGATGAGGACGATTTGGAGAAGAAGAGAGTAAAGCGGAAGAAACAAATCGAGGAACGAGAGAGAGAGAAGAAGTTAAAGAAGAAGGAGGAGTCGACTTTGTTGGGTAGGAAGGAAGCGCGAGGAGGAGGAGTGATGAAAGTAGAAGAAGATGAAGAAGAAGACGCGAAGGCGTTGGCGCCGTTGACGATGATGGCAAACACGAAATCTCCGAGAAAGAGAGGAGCAGAAGAAGGAGAAGAAAACGTCGTCGTCGACGATGAGAGGACGACGACGAACAAAAAACCGATGATGGCGCTTAAAATCATCAAACCGGGACGGTACCCGGGCGAATACTGTCAACTCTGCGGCGAACACGAGCACATGGTCCACGTGAAGTACGAGAGCCAAGTTTTAGGGGAAGGTAAGTTGGTGTGTTACGGTTGCCTCACAAAGGAGAAGAAAGAGTTGGAGAAGAAGCAGAGAGAGTTGACGAGCGCAAAGGAGAGACAAAAACGAAAAGAATTGACGAAAGCGAGGAGGAAAATAGAAACGATCACGGTAACGAGTCCGACGACGACTCCGAATACTACTACTACGCATTCATACTCCTCGCCGCCGTCGGGGGCGCCGAACGCCGTCGCGCTCCCGCAGCAACAATCATCGTCGCCAATTTCCGTCTCCGACGTTCTCGTCGTCGACGGCGAGACGGTTACCCCCACCGCTACTACGCGTACTACAGATGTTGCTCTTCATACCGCGGAAAAAATTGAAGCCATTCACGATATCTCCATCGTTTGCGACCGGTGCGGTAAGGACAGCTTTAGAGCAGCCGGAGAATTAGAACGCCACAAAACGACTCAGTGTATCATGGCAAAGATGACTGAGGTGATAATTAGCGACTCGCTGATTGAAACAGCAGTAACGACGACAACGACGTCCGAAAATGAAGAAGCCAAACAAGGCGAACGCGACGGCGATAACGTCGGTAAAATTATCGTTGCCAACGCCATCGCGAACATAATCTCGGAGGAAGGAGAAGCAAACGAAAAGCAGCAGCAAGATAATACGAGGGAAATCCGAGAAGAAGCTTTTGAAAGATTGAGAGAACAAAATCTATCGAGAGAAGAGGTCAAGAACGAAGAATTGATTGACAAAGAAGAAGAACGCGGCAAAGAGGAAACAACTGTTTTTGTTGATGTAAATACCGCAGCAGATGTTCCGCGCAAAGGTTGCCAGTCGTCGTCGCACAAAAGCGAAAAAAGAAGAGAGTTACCGCTCGCGGAGATTTTGCATATAGCAAAAGATGGCTTTCCATTCACGAAGCATGCGTCGTTGGGTAATATATCACCCCCATCTGTCGTCATGAGCGACAGCATTCATGAGAACACAATCAACACCATCGAACCGGTAAATCTGGAACAAGAAGAACAACGCAGAAAAGCGTCTGTTTCTCCTCTGGATGAAAACAAAGAATATAAAAAAAAACGACTCTCGGGCCCGTCGATGAAAGAGTCCGATGAAAGAGTTCGAGAGATGAAAGAGTGGAGGACGGAAAACGTGCACGCTCTGCATCACGGATACTAATAATACTAATACTAATAAGTAACAATAAATAATGGTGAATCAGAGCAGTAGCAGACTTGAACGATATACCAAAAGAGGACTTGTAATAAAATCAAACAATGCGGCGCTTAAAAAGAACGTAGAGATATGTTCTTCAGCTTCTATAATTGTGTGTAGCTAAAAATCAATCTCAGAATCTGGATTTTGGACGCTTAACCCGCTCCTCGGCGTCGTCGGTAAACTCATTGGCGTTTCGTTTCCGTGCGTTGTCGCGTTCGTCGCGTTATCTTCCGTCATCCCAGATTGACTGTACGTCGACCCGGGACCGCCGGTCGATAAAGTCCTGTGCGGCGCTTTCCCGAGGCCGGTCGGGATATCCAAACTCTCTCTTTGCGACCCGGACTCGCTCGAAGGCTCTCCTTTTTCCTTCTTCTTTTTGTTGTTGTTGTTGTTGTTGTTATTATTAGTATTATGACTACTACTATTCTCTTTGCTGTGCGCTGCATACGCCCCGCGTTGCCAACTCGTGATGAAATCCCCTCGACTGCCGTGCCCTGCGCCTCGACTTCCCGGCGGGCCTACGCTCCCGTCCCTCGTCGTACTCGTCCCGCTTCTGGTGCTCCTCGGAGAGGAACTCAAATACGCCGCCCTGGCGGAATACGTCGACGAATATCCATCTTCGCTTTGCTCCGAATCACTCGTCGCCGCAAAATTCCCGCCCTGTAAGCGATTCAGTTTACGTTCCAGCAGAACGTTTTGTTGCAACAACTTCTGTATCTGCGCTTGAAGCTTGTTCACGATATTCTCCTCCTCGGTTTCCAGCGAGTGTTCGATGGCGACTTTTTCCCGTCTCAATTTCTCTCCTTCCCCGTGTAATCTCTGTATTTTCTCTCTCAATCGTTCTCTCTCTTTCGCCAACGTTTTCTTCTCCTTCGCTAACTGATCCACTTGCCGTTGTAACCTGTTCCCGACAAACTCCGTCTCGCTTTCCAACTGTCTCTCCAACTGCACTTTTTCCCTCATCACCTCGTCTAATTTCTTCTGCAGAGCGTTCGATATGTGCTCCTCTTCCTGGTCTATTTGTACCAAGAGTTTATTCTTCTCCGCGTTCATCGTTTCGATTTTTCGCATCAGCGCGTTCGCGATGAGTTCTTCTTCTTTCTCCATCTCCGATACCACTTTCGTCGTCTGCGCTTTAATCGCTACGTTCTCTTCGAGCAATTTCGCGTTTTTTTCTTTCTCGCTTTGTAACTCGATCGCCAGTTTTTCCAACTGCGCTTGGAGTTCAATCACGTCCACCATTTTTTAGTATCTTATTATATATATATAGTCTCCCTGAGTAGTAAACTCGATTAAGAGTGCGTGTCTTTATAAAACCTTATTAAGAGTAGTAGTAGCAGTATATTCGCTTTTGTTGTTCGTGTTGTGTGCTAGAAAAGTGCGGAAAAAAGAGAGAAAAACCCAAAAAAATAACGCAAGAGTCACGTGCAAATTTTTGTTCGAGAGAGGGAGTTTTGAGAAAGAACAGAAAGCACACACAGAGAGAGAGAGAGAGAGAGTATAGTGCATACTTTTAAGAACACCTCTCTTTCTGGAATTTGAGCAGAGAAAGAAAGGTAAATTGACTACGACGCAAAGTCTTTAATTGCAAACGCGAACACCAGCGCTTTGTTTTATTATATAATATTTATCACGATGTGAATTAAAATTTCTAGAAGCGCTATTATAATAACACGGTGGTGGTGTTTTTCATCACGACGGTCTCCTGTTGTTGTTGTTGTTGTTGTTGTTGTTTGGATTGTTGTTGTTGTTTGGAGGTTGCGCGTTCGCTAAACCTTGCGCAAACGCTTGGAGGCCGAAAGCGAGGAGAGGCGCCAAATCGTCTCCCCGAGTGTTCGGCGGCAAAATACTACTCGTCGCGCCCGCGTTACCTCCTAAAACCTCGCTTCGTCCTTCGCTAATCGCATCCGCGTCTTCGGCAAATACCGTTTGGCCTCTCGTGTTTCTCATTCTGTTTTCCATTACTTTTAGCATTGGTTTAATCGCTTTACCGAAGGGCGTCTCTAAGACTTCGTTCGGTAAGTGGACGATGTGTCGAGGAATCTTCTTCCCGACTAAAAGCTCGCAACACTCGTCCGAGAAGTTGTTGCAATTGTGTTCCAACAAATTATACGTGCCAACGTTAAACCGTGGATGTATTTCGTCCAGAAACGTTTGAAATAACTCCTCGTCGACTTGCGTCTCGCCCATTTTTAAGATCTGTTTCGGAATGCCAAACTGCGTGTGCTTTGGAATTCCAACTTGCATTCCGTGGCCAAACCAGTACTCTTTCCCGAAAATATGGATAGATGTGTGCCACACGCCGTCGATTTTCTTCCCCAGGAGTTGTTCCGAAAGCACAGAGGCTAAGCCATCGCTGTTTTAATGATAATAGTGCGCATAAAGAGAAGAGAGGTAAGTCTAAAATCTAAAGAAGAAAACGAAACGTCGCCGAAAGTGAAAGCAAAGAAAGGCGCTCACCTCAAATCGTACACGAACAGTTCAACCGCCACAAACTTTGAGTTTGAAGAGGAGGTCATTTAGTACTACGTGTGTGTGTATATATGTGTGTATATATCGCGTGCGTGTTATCGTGCGCGTTTATTAAAAGGTGTTTTTTAATGACGAAAAGAAGAAGACTTTTCTCTCTACGTGTGACAAACTCAGACACATTCTCGCACGACTTTAAGCTCTTGTTTTTTACAGTTTCTGCACCTACAGTACATCTAAATCTAAATCACTATCTAATAATGACTCTTTCTGCTATGTGTATATATATTGTCAATCAAAGTCTGCAAAATTTTCTTCTGCCATCAACGCCTAATGATGGTCGCGTAATAACACGTTTAATAACGCAATATTATTATTCTTTATTAATGGGAGACGTACTCGCTGTAACGACTGGGTTTGAGTCTTTCGCGAGTGCACAGGCTCTCCCAATCCGCGACGCCCGGGGCTAACGTCTCCAACGCGAGCGCGAAGGAGAGGACGGGTTTGTCGCCGCCGACGCGCCTCGCGTGTTTGACGACGTTCCAAAACACCCTCGGCGACGCCATGGCCATTCTTTCCGGGGCTAAATTAACTCGATCTTGGTCGTTTTCGGCGACTATTTTGAGAAGCGCGATTAAAAACGGCAGAGGAATTTCCGGGAAGACGTCTTGGAGTTGCGATTTTTGGTGTTGCGTTTTCAGCGCCAGCTCTTTGGCGATTGCGTACGTCGCCAAAAGACGACCGACTGGGTCGTTCGGTAACGGTTGAATCGAGTATTGGTTGTTCAGAACCGCGGCAACTTTTTGCCTGCCTTGCGTTTCAATCATTCTTTCGTCGATGGCGTTGCGTAACTCGTTGCGTAACTCGGTAGTCGCGCCGCCTTGCGTCGCTCGGAGTAAAACAGCTGCGGATTGGGCCATACCTTCGCGTTGGCGCGAAAGGAAATCATCGTTGTCGTCCCTGCCATCCGGATCGTCAAGCATGCGAGCGGAGGCTATTTCCGAATCAGGCAGAATACCGTTGAGTTTTCTTCGGAGCTTTGCATCCGCGACGTAGTCGCGAACGTCGTCGTTTTTCTGTTGCTTGCGCTTCTTGCCGTGGTTGTTTTTCGCCGCAATTGCTTCTGGCGGAGGTATTTCCCCCGCAGCGACGACGTTGGTGGCGGTCATTAACTTTTCTTCTTCTTTCTTTAGTGTCAACGATGCTTCGGTTTCAACGCTCACAAAGTCGCGGTTTCGCACGCCGAGTAAGCCGATGGCGCATGTTTTCGGTAAATCTTCGCAGCTTCGCATCGGAAAGCCGCACTCGATGATTGGTTTTTCCTCCGCTCGGATGCCGGTCGCTTCCAAGCACATCCGCTGAAGTTCGGCAACAGTCGTGTTTTCTCTGTTTGGTAGTCGTAATTCGTAAATGCTGCTTCTGTTACATTTCACGCGCACTCTCCATTCGTCGCTTGCATAGGCTTTGGTGATATTCTTGTGAATGTTGTTGACGACGTTCACCGCTTCTTCTTGTTGAATTTGTATCGTCGACGCGAAGTCTTCCTCTTCCTTCTCCGAAAAGAAATTCTCCTCGTGTGATTTCGGTTCTGCATTTTCCTCGATATCTACCAGCGACAACTTCTCCAAAACGCGCCTCCCCGATCGATTGACTTCTTCCGTGAGACTGTTCTCCATCTTCTCCGCCGACTGGTCGTTTTCTTCGTCCTTCTTCTCGTAGTTGTCGCGGGAGCGTTTTTCCTTCTCCTCCTTCTCCCATTTAATAAACGCCGCTCTCGCTTCGAGCATCGTTTCTTCCGCCGTACCTCGCGCGACGAGCACTTCCACGTGCACGATGCTTTGCTGTCCCATTCGGTGCGCTCGAGAAATTACTTGTTCCTCTAAACTCACATTTTCCAAAGGTTCCATCAAAAAGACGCGATTGACAAAGGAAAGATCCAAACCTTCCGCCGCAGATCGATCTAATAGTAAAACTGGACAGTCCGGATCGTCTCTAAACTGAGACAAAGCGGCATCTTTCTGTTCACGACTGTATCCTTGTCTGGAGAGCGATTGAAGCGGTACTCGACCTTCCGTTAAACACACGTCGACCACGTGTAAATGCGTCTTGAACGAGCTAAAGACGACAATCTTTGGCAACTTTTTTGTAGTGTCGAAAGACGCGTCCACCTCGCGTCTTAAGATGGGCAACTCAATTAATCCTTTCATTCGCGTGTCCGTTCTGTATCCGTATCTTAAATAGGGAACTTGATTCGCTAAGTGCTCCAAGTCAGCCTCGCTGAAATTTTCGCGATTGGCGTGCACTTCCACCAGATGCTCTTTGACTATTCTCTCCGTAGCTTCGACGCTTTCCAACTGCGTCTTAGTGACTGCTACGTTTAACTCGCGCAAACGACTAAGCAAAAAATCAGCCTTGGAACTCTCGTGCGAAGAGCGCTCGTCGTTCATGTTTACCGTCCAACCTCTTTGCACGTACGAGCATTGTAACTCGATGAGATCCTGAGGTACTGGCTGACACGGCATCGGGTTGTCCTCGCGAGGCGTCGCCTCTTGCATTTTGTACGGAATTCCACACTTTGCGCATCCGCGAGGTGCCGGACGACGAACTCTCTTCGCATCATCATCGTTATCATCATCGTTGCCTTTCATCATCGTGCTCTTATTTTGTACGCACTCGACGCACAAAACGTGCGCGCACGGCGTGACCATCGGTAAATACGCCAAAATGCCGCAAACATCGCACACAAACTCGTACCGTGTCATCGCGGGAATCACGCGATTAATCATGCCTTGAATTTTCACGGCATCCGTCATATTCAGCTTCGCTTTCAAGTGCGCGGATAGATCTTGTTCTGCTTCATCGATTTCGTCGTTTGAATACGTCAACGGCATATCGCCGATGACGCATGCAGCTTCGCGCAAGTTCACCACCGTCTGTCTCGCTTCTTTCGCGTTCTTTGAGCTGAGTAAACTTTGCTCGTGATTTGGGTCGAACCAATCCGCGAGCAACATCGATCGTTGCACGTGCGAAACCATTCGGTTGTAGGATAACGCGTGCTCTTTTGTAAAAGGTACGAAATGTGTAATTTTCCGAACCGGAGGTAACCTTATGTGCGATTTACACGTGCGAATCATTATGCGCTGCAAAAGCTCGAGTAAAATTCGCGCCGCTTCTGATCGCGCATAAATCATCGCGACGGATTTATCCGTATCGTTTTCTTCCTTCTTCTTCTTATTGTTATTCACGTTCCTTTGCTCGAGAGGTCTTGAGACTAACGTGGCAAAAAGTCTCGCGTTGGCGTCGAAAGGCGATTGCTTCAGAAAGCCGAGCAAAGGTTGCAAGTGCGTGACGGTTGCTCCGCGAAACGTTGCAGGCGTTGGCGTACCAGTCATGAGCCATTTTGCGTGACTTTTCAAGTTTGTAATGACGTGAAACCTGTTCGATAACGCCAAAGATGCACCGATTTGGTGGCCTTCGTCTAAGACGATGCGATTGAAATGAATCTGAAAAAACGCGGAATCCTTGTTTCCAAACTGAGACGAAAGCGCGGATAATGGCAAGATAATTATATCCTTATCCGCGAGTTCTTCCTTCCACTCTTCCATCCTCCCGTTCGTTCTCCATTCGTCCGTTCTATACGTGTCGCATTCGCAAATGTTTTCGAGCTTTTGTACGTACGAGCCTAAACCGTAATAATTGTTCCGCTCCGCTCTTCTTTCCGAGTCGTGCGTTTGATTGTGAATGACGCCAATTCTAGGAATACCGTCTTCGCGCTTTCGAGAGCCACAACAATAGGCTATTTGCTCGAGCCAATGCGCAACAAGCGGTTGCGGAACGATAATCAGCGTCGTTTTCGCGAGATAAATTCTCTTGCCACCGATAATCGTCGGATTGTCCAACTTTTGCAACTGCGGCACTTTGAAGCCGCTCTCCTCTCTTTCGATTTCGAGCCAAGCATCGTGAAGAGCGCGCTTGTCGAGCACGAGTATATCACCGGGTTCTCTCCCATTTTTTTTTTCTTCTTCATCTTCTTGTTGTTGCTGCACCGCAGATAAAGATGGTGGACCAAACGCGTATCCAGATTGAGATTTTGAACTCGCTCGTCGAATGATGTTGAACGCGTCTAAAACCATCGGTTGATCGTCGTTTCTTCGGAACGGTGGAATGACGAGATACTTCTTCTCCGATATTTCGCCCGAGTTGCGCAGGACGAATTCAATCACATCGCGCGTTGGCTCTTTGCCGCTTCTTGCGTGAGAGAGTTTGAACGATTGCATAAAAAATCGCGTGTTTCGTTTCAAGCTTTCCCGGCCATCGTCGTTGGCGACATCTTTTGTATTCTTGTTCGCGTTGCGATAATAATACCCAGGCGGCGAGGACCACGTCGAAACGTCTTCATTGAAATATAGATCTTCGTAGTTTCTACCACGACCAGATTTATTTTCGTTGGTCGCGTACGAAGCGAGCGTCGGTAACGCACCAACGAGCATACCTTTTTTTTCGAGATTGGCGTAGAGTCCTAGGGGTGTCGACGCGCTGCTTCGACGCGACCGGCGTAAATTTGAAGTCGGCGTTTTCGATGCTGCTACTAACTGGTTGTTCCGCTTTTTCTTTCCTGGTTGTTCGTGTTTCTTGCTGTTTATCTTTGCTTTAGATGATGGCGTTTTTGCGTCCTTGTCCTCTGCATTTTCTTCTTTTATATCTTCTTCTTCCTCGTCGGCGGCGTCGTCCGCTGGCGTTGCTACTTGTTCTTCTTGAAATACCGGTTCGTCTACGTAATACGGAACCTTTTCTTCCATGCTCTCTTTCTCTGGATGTTCAAATTTTATCGTTAAGCCTTTCGGTGGCGGCGCGTAGCTCCCTCGAGTCGCTAATATTAAAGCGCACACCGTGACGGTCTTACCTAAACCTGGCTCGTCGCACAGAGCGCCTCCGCAGGAATCGCTGAAATAGTTTGGCGGCGTTCTCGAAAGAATCCCGGTACTCGTTTGCATGTAAAACGGAAACTCCTCCCGGTTACCGTTTTCATCATCGTCATCATTAGAAGCGAACAATTCCACCCATCCTGGTTCTAAAACCACCCCCAACGAATCCCTTCGCTCTCGCATTCTCATCCACGCCAACGCCGCTCTCTGATGCGGATGCAACGTCAACTTCAATCCGGGCGACGTCTGATCCATCACCGCTCGAAACCCTTTCGAAACGCACTGTAACCGTCCCGCAGATTTAGCATCTAAATTCTTCACGATTCTCTCCAACGCCAACGCCGGTAAATCCCCAGGACACGGAAACCTCTCGTCAAATCGATCAATCGTCGGCAACTTGGAATCCTTCCGCGCTTCCGGTCGAAGCTTTTCCAGTTGCGATTTTAACGTATCGTGTTCTCCCGCGCCTCGGTGCATCTGACACCCAATCACGCCGCAGAAACTCTTCGTCTTTTTCTTCTCTCGTTTTGCTTCTTCTTTCCCTTGTTTTTGTTCTTGTTCTTGTTGTTGGTCCAAAAAATGTGTCAACGCGAATGCTACAGATTTGGGAAACTTTGCAATCCCATCCTCTCGTCGTTTCTCCGCCTCCTTTGCCTCTTCCTCTTCCTCGTTCGTTTTAAAAAACAATCCTCGAGGAAGTTTCCCACGCACGGCGGCGATAAACAACTCCTT
>Ga0115000_10001583_pt1 | contig 20011 bp, 24 predicted proteins | sample ArcticOcean_MG_C_6_FD_89690 | JGI IMG/M metagenome (GOLD analysis project Ga0115000, IMG submission 89690) | Marine microbial communities from western Arctic Ocean - ArcticOcean_MG_CB8_128 | ecosystem: Environmental > Aquatic > Marine > Oceanic | place: Arctic Ocean: Canada Basin | collected... | reverse complement strand
TCGGGGCGAACAAGAACACCGCGAGGGCATAGGAGGTTCGGCCTTGTGGCGTGTCGCCCTTGATCTGGTCCTGGGCCTTCTGCGGAAGAATCTCGAGGGTGTCGGCGATGTTCTGTACGGCGGCGACATCGCCGAGTGAGGTGATCGACAAGAGCAGTATCAGCGGCACAATGATGAAGAAGATCGAGCCGAGGATGCTCATAGGCAGCCAGAAATCCTTGGCGAGGACGAGCTGCTTCACATCGGTACGGGCGACGGTCATGGTGCGAGACCAGTTCATCGGGCAACCGCGTCGGCGCGAGCCGATTCGCCCAAGTCGCGGGCCGACTTCCGAACGGCGAAGTAGAGCTCTTCGAGGGTGGGTTCGTGCGGGTTCACCATCTCGATGCGGTGACCGGATCGGACGAGTGCTTTAACCACATCGGGGGTGACGCCCGGGTTCTCGAGGATGACGCGCACACCGTTCTTGCTGGGTTCAGTGCGGATCACACCGCCGAGGAGCGCAACGTCTTCAATCGAGCGGTCGCCTTCGACCGCGATCTCGACCGAGTCATTGGGCCAGAAGCGGCGGATGAGTTTGCCGGGCGGACCGGCGACCAGGTCGGTACCGGAATCGAGGACGACCACATGGTCGGCGAGGCCTTCGGCTTCCACGAGATGGTGGGTGCACATGACCACGGTGTGGCCGTCGCTCGTCATGTCCCGAATGAGCTGCAGTACGGCTTGGGCGGATTCGGGATCGAGGCCCGATGTCGGTTCGTCAAAAAGAAGGAGCGTCGGCTCGTGGAGTACTGAGCGGGCCAGCGCCAGTCGGGTTTTCATGCCCGTCGAGTAGCCACCGACCTGGGAGTTGAGCGCGTGTTCGATGCCGAAACGTCCGGCCGCGGCCCAAATGCGATCATCGATGATGTTCTTGGCGACACCGTTGAGTTCGGCCGCGTAACGAAGGTTTTCGTTGCCGGTGAGGCGGTCGTAGAGCGCAGGCTTGGCCGACACCACACCGCAGGCGTGACGTACCTTCTCACCGTCTACTTCAGGATCGAGGCCGAGGGTGCGGACGGTGCCGGCGTCGGTCGACATTGCGCCCGTCACGATGCGGATCGCCGTGGTCTTCCCGGCGCCGTTCGGGCCGAGCAGCACCGTGATCTGACCGTCGGGGGCTTCGACGTCGAGGTCCGACAGTGCGGTGACGTCGTTGAAGGATTTGGCTATGCCGCGAAGGGACACTGCGGGCGTGGCGGGGTGCGAACTCACCTGCTTCATATCGGCAGGAGCGGCACGGTCTGAAGCAGCACGGTCTACAGCAGCACGGTCTGAAGTGGGTCAGCAGCCGCTCCGGATCGTGGCCTTCAGACCGGATCCCCATTCGTAGAGCGCTCGGATGAGAAACGGGTCGCTGTGGTCCGGCCCGGTGAGACGGACATCTCCGTCCCAACAGCGGTTGATGAGTCGGCGAGCGCGGGTGATCTGATCGGTGCTCGCGACCACAACAACGGTGTCCCAGCCTTCGGCTTCGGCGAGATCGCGCAGGACACGGGCCTCGCCCCGGGTGGTGCCCGATTCGGGTTCGAAACACCGGAAGGTGGCATTGGCGGGCACGTTGGTGGGGCGCACGTCGTTGCAGGGGCGGGCGGCCCAGACATTCTCTGATCCGACGAACTCAGAGGCGAACACGATGTCGGTCGCGATGCCATCGCGGGTGAGGTCGAGCACGAACTCCACCCGTTCGCCACCGCCGCCGAGAACAAAGATCGCATCGGCCTGTCAAACGGGATCGATCTGGGGGTTGAAGAACCAACGCTCCGTGAGCACGCCGATCACGAGGTGCAGTGTCGCAAGCGTCGTGAGTCTGATCTTGCCGCCCTCTGACACGGTGTACAGGGTGCCGTCCATTGATGCCGAAGTTGAGTAGGGTCGTACATATGTTCGTATTGGGGATCGACCCGGGCCTTACCCGGTGTGGCTACGGCTGTCTCGAAAAGGGTGGCGAAGGGCGTTCGCGTAAGCCGCGAGCCGTCGCGGCTGGCGTGATCCGCACCGACCCCAAGATGGAGCTTCCAGAACGTCTCGCCGAGATGCAGAGCGAGATCCGGGCGCTGATCCGTGAGCTCCGCCCCGAAGCGGTGGCGATCGAGCGGGTGCTCTTCCAGCAAAACGTATCGACCGCCATGTCGGTTGGCATGGTAAGCGGCATCGTGATGGCCGAAGCCGCCCAGCTCGGCTGCGATGTGATCGAATACTCACCCAACGAGGTGAAAGAATCGGTCGCCGGCTGGGGCGGTGCCGACAAGGACGAGGTGGGGAAGATGGTACAAACACTGCTGGATCTCCCCAAGCGACTAGCGCCGGCTGATGCGGCCGACGCGGTAGCGGTTGCGCTGTGCCATCTCGCCCGGGTGCCGGCCCGACCGGCCAGACTCTCGGCCGGGGAGCGACGATGATCGGATCCCTCAGAGGCACGCTGCTTGATCGGAGCTCCGATTCCGAGCTCCTCGTGGAGGTCGCCGGTGTTGGCTATCGCGTTCAGGTCACACCTTCAACCTCGGTCATGATCGGCGAGATCGACCGTGAAATTTTCGTTCACACCCACCATGCGGTGCGCGAAGACAGCGAGACCCTCTACGGATTCGCCACCGTCGACGAGCGCCGAATCTTCGAGTCGTTGATCAGCGCCCATGGTGTGGGTCCAGCGCTCGGGCTCGCGATCCTCTCGGTCCACGGGCCTGATGCCCTTCGGGTGGCTGTCGCGGAAGACGATGTTGCCGCGCTGTGTTTGGTGCCGGGTGTTGGCAAGAAGACGGCGGCCCGTTTGGTGATGGAATTGAAGTCGAAGCTCGATCTTCCCGACGGCCCGATCATCACGATTAGCGAAGACGGCACTACTACCTCGTCGGCCGGTGGCGCCCGAGCCGACCTTCGGGCGGCGCTCGACGGTCTCGGCTACGCGCCCGACGAAATCCATACGGTGCTGTCTGACCTGCCGGCCGAAGGCGAAACGAGTGTCCTGTTGAAGGAAGCCCTGCGCCGGCTCGCGACAGGCGTCTGAACATGCGCGAAGAACTCCTCTCCGCCGCCGAACACGAAGACGAGATCATCGACGAGCCGGGCTTGCGGCCGCGCACGCTCAACGAGTTCGTTGGTCAGGCCGAGCTCAAGGGCCACCTCGGGGTCATGCTGGGTGCGGCGGCGAAGCGTGGCGAACAGGCCGACCACTTACTCTTCGCGGGCCCACCCGGGCTGGGTAAGACCACCCTCGCCAACATCATCGCCACGGAGATGAGCAGCCACCTGCAGGTCACCTCCGGGCCGGCGCTCGAACGAGCGGGGGATCTCGCCTCGATCCTTTCCAAGCTCGAAGAGGGCGACGTGCTCTTCATCGATGAGATCCACCGTCTGCCGCGCCCCGTGGAAGAGGTGCTTTATCCGGCGATGGAAGACTTCCGGATCGACATCGTCCTCGGTAAGGGCCCGGCCGCTCGCTCGATTCCCCTCGACCTTTGCCGGTTCACGCTCGTTGGCGCCACCACCCGCACTGGCCTGATCACTGGTCCGCTCCGCGACCGCTTCGGTCTCGTCGCCCGGCTTGACTACTACGAGGTCGACGACCTGCAATCGATCGTGTTGCGGGCCGCCAAGATTCTTAATGTCGATATCGACAGCGAAGGTGCGTGGGAGATTGCCCGGCGTTCGCGAGGCACACCGCGTATCGCCAACCGCCTGCTCCGCCAGGTGCGTGACTACGCCGAAGTGGAACGCGACGGCCATATCGATGCGGGCGTGGCATCCGACGGTCTCAAGTTCTTCGGGGTCGACACCCTCGGCCTCGACAAGGCGAGTCGGGCGGTGCTCGATTCGATCTGCCGTCGCTTTGGTGGCGGTCCCGTCGGTCTGTCCACGCTCGCGATTAGCGTGAGCGAGCCCACCGAGACAGTCGAAGACGTCTATGAGCCGTACCTCATTCAGCAGGGCCTTCTCATGCGGACACCCCGGGGACGAGTCGCCACGCCGGCGGCCTACGAACATCTTGGGATGACGCCACCGCTCAACGCGCCCGTTGCCCCTGGTTTGTTCGACGATTCGTCGTCTTAGCAAAACACCACGAAGGCGATCGGTGATGTTCGTGGGAGCGGCTTCCATCGCCGGAACGTGGCTGAGCTACGGTGCCGGGATGAACAACGATCTAGCGCTTCTCGAGAACGGTCCGGTGATTGCGGCCGACCAGCTCGAAGCAACACTCGGATGGATACTCAAGCCCGAAGGCCTGTGCCGTGATGACACGTGTGTGATCGTTTCGGATCGCGCCGCCATCGAGCGTGACGGCGGAATCGATGCGACCGCCGTCGCCGATCTCCTTGATCGCCCATGGGCACTCGACGAGGCGTCGAACACCGTCGCCGTCGGTGCCCCTCGTGCCGCTCGCCGTGGTGCCCTCAACGATCTACAGGCGCCCGACTTCGTGCTGCCTGATCTCGATGGCACCGCTTATGCGCTCTCCGATCACCGATCGAAGAAACGACTTCTCGTCGCCTTCTCCAGTTGGTGAGGTTGCATCTTTGATCTGCCCGGGTGGCAGGCGCTTCAGGAAGAACTCAGCGATCACAACTTCCAGGTGATAGCGGTGGCCGTCGACGAAAACGTCGAGGGGATTCGAGCATTCATGGACGGCATCACGTATCCCGTGCTGGTCGACACCGAACACGTACTTACGGAGCTTTACGCGATCTCCAATGTGCCGACCGTGCTGATGATTGATGAAGACGATCGCATCGCGCATCCGAACTGGAGCGCCTTCGCCAGCGACACCTTCAAGGAGTTCACCGGTGTGGACTCGGCCAAACAGGTCGATGTCGTCCGCCAGTGGGTGCTCACCGGCGCTCTGCCGCTTACTCCTGACGAGGCGAAGTCCGCGGTTGGTGACAACACGCCGGAGGAGGAGTCCGCTCGGCTCCACTTCCGCATCGCCAACCATCTGCGCCGGCAAGGCGATGACGATGGCGCCAGTCGCAACTTCGACAAAGCTGCCGAGCTTGCGCCGCACGATTGGACGATTCGTCGGGCCATGCTGCCGCTGCGCGGCGGCGACCCGTTCGGCGACGAGTTCTTTGCCCTCTCGGCCGAGTTCGACGCCGCGGGCCGGCCGTTCCACGGCATCGCGGCGGAGCGCAACTAACCGCGTAACCTCGCTCGGTGGATCAGCCGCCGCAGACACTCGACGACATCGACTACGAGTTGCCGCCGTCGCGGATCGCGCAGACACCGCTCGCGGAGCGCGATCAGGCGCGCTTACTCGTCGACCGCGGCGCCCACGTCGATCATCGCCATGTCGTTGATCTGCCCGACCTCTTGGAGCCTGGCGACCTGCTGGTCGTGAACAATACGCGCGTGCTTCCGGCTCGTCTGCCCTTGCGGCGAGACACCGGGGGAGCGGTCGAGGTCTTGCTTCTGGAGGCGCGAGACGACGGCACCTGGGAAGCCCTCGTGCGTCCGTCGAAGAAGCTCGCGCCCGGTTCGGTTGTGACGGCCGATGGACTGTCGGTCGAGATCGGCGAGGACCTCGGCGAGGGCCGACGAGTCGTCGGCCTCGATGCGGCCGGCCGCCCGCTCTTCGAGGTGCTCCATGAGGTCGGCTTGCCGCCGCTGCCGCCCTACATCGACGAGCAGATTGCCGACCCCGAGAGTTACCAGACCGTCTTTGCTGACCGTCCCGTCTCTGCTGCCGCGCCGACCGCTGGCCTGCACCTCACCGATGCTGTTCTTTCTCGCCTGGCCGAGAAGGGCATCGAGATGGCAACCGTCGAGCTCGCCGTCGGCCTCGATACGTTCCGCCCGGTGCAGGTCGATCGGCTCGACGACCACGTGATGCACAGCGAGTGGTACTCGGTCCCCGCCGAGACGATGGAGAAGATCGCCGCCGCCAAGCGGGTCGTCGCCGTCGGGACCACATCGGTCCGCGCCCTCGAGACCTGGGGCACCACCGGCGAACCCGAAGGCCGCAGCCGGATCTTCATCCGCCGCCCCTACGAGTGGTCGGTCGTCGACGTCCTTATGACGAACTTCCACCTGCCCCGTTCGACCCTGCTCTGCCTCGTCGACGCCTTCGTCGGCCCGAGGTGGCGCGACCTCTACGCCGAGGCTCTCGCCGAGAACTACCGCTTCCTCAGCTTCGGCGACGCGATGCTCCTCGGGGCTGACCACGACTGACCTGCAGCGGGATGCGTACCCGGCGGTCTCAGCGGTCCCGGGGTGTAGTTGGGAGTCGCTGCCGCCACACTGGCGAACAATGTCTGCGCAACTCCAAGTGACCCACACGAGCCACGTCACCGAGGACCAGATCGATCATCTCGGTCACATGAACGTGCGTTTTTATGGCATTAACGCTGCGGCCGGGACACACACGATGCTGGAAGAGATAGGAGTTCCAGCGAGGACGCCCATCGTCGACATCCACACCCGCCATCACCACGAACAGGTGCTCGGCAGTGCTCTTGAGGTCCGTAGCGGACTCGTGGAGGTGGGCCGCGATCTCGCCATCTATCATGAGCTCCGCAACACAGCCGACGACGATCTCGCCGCGTCCTTTGTCCATGTCCTCGACCATCCTCGGATCGGGGCGCCGGTGGCGGCCGTCCCCGAGCACGGTCGACCGTGTTCACTTGACCTCGCCACCGACCCGGTCAGTTCGGCGCCGTCACTAGAGGTCCTGCGACAGCTCGGGCTCGAGAGTCGGCTGCCTCGCGTCGTCGACGACGAGGTCACGGCGGCGACAGGTTTGGGGCTGATCTGGGGAGGACCGCCACCGAAAGAGCACGAGAGCGACTGGATCCAGCAAGGGCCGAACGGCGAGCGGATGGGCTGGGCCACGATGGAGTCCCGCCTGCGGGTCAACCGCCTCCCGCCCCTGGGCACCCGGATCCAGAGCTTCGGTGCCACCACTGCGATCGAGCGCAAGACCACCCGATCGACGATGTGGGCTTACGACCTCGTCGAGGGGGACGTGCTCGTTGCCTTCGAGATCGTCAATCTCGCGTTCGATATCGATTCCCGGCGTTCGATGCTTATCCCTGACGACTATCTGGCCAGCGAGCAGCGTCGCTTCCACCCCGAGTTCGCCCCGCAGTAGGCGCAGAAAGCCCGACGCGATGAGCATGAACGATTTCATCACACCGGGGCACGCTCGGGCACCCAGCGAGTGACGCCGCTCGTTTATCGCGCCGAAGGCGACGGATGGGTCACTTTCGCCTCCAAGGCTGGCGCTCCCGACAACCCGGACTGGTACCACAACCTCAAGGCCCATCCGGCAACAACCATCGAGGTCGGTTCCGAGACAGTTGATGTCACCGCAGTTCGCCGGATACGAAGCCAGCACCGACCGGATCATCCCGGTCGTCCTTTTCGAACGTCGCGAGTTCGGAGAAGTGGGAGTCCGCCTCGTCAAGTCTTGAGAAGTATGTACGATACGTACATGCCAAACAAGACAATCAGCGTCCCCGATGATGTCGTGCCGATCATCGACAGCCTCGATGTTCCGTTTTCCACTTGGGTTGCCGATCAGCTCCGGCATCACGCCGCGACTCACACCGGGTTGGGCCTGGCCCAGCAGCTGCTCGCTGACGCCGAGTTGGCGGGCGCCGAACCTCCGACGGCGGAAGAGTCGTTGGCCGCGTTGGACCGGATGGAACGTTCAGCGCCGTGGTAGCGAGAGGCGGCGTCTGTTGGATCGACCTCGGCAAGCGCCGACCGTGCGTCGTGGTGTCCTCGAGCGATGTGCTCAGCGTGGATGTCTGGCAGACGCACGTTGTGCCGCTGACCTCAAATGTTGATCGGGCCGGTATGGCGGGGAACGTGTTTCTTCCCTCAAGGGCGAGCGGGTTGCGCAAAGACTCGGTGGCTGTTGTCCTCGGGCTCGAGTTGATCGACCGGTCACTTCTTGGTGAACAGACTGGCCGCCTGGCTTCGGTCCTCTTGCACGACATTGACGAAGGCCTTCGGGCCATCCTCGGTCTCTGACATTTCTCAGAACGACCGATACAAGTTGTTTGTATTAACCCCGCAGGTGATCGTGTCTGTCCACCTCGTGTTGGCCGGGTGGTGCTCACGAATTGCGACATGTACGACGACTTCCCACCAAAGATCTTCAGCTATTTCAAAGTCCTGCCGTTTCTCCCCGGGAGCGTGGCGATCCGGGGACCCACGTAATGTGATCAAAGCCTTCAACCCTCAAATCACCAACGACGCCGCGGCGGCGCTTCGCTCAACTGAACTCCGACTTCATCAAGGCATGACCGTTCTCGGGGTGACACGGGCTCCTGCTGTCTTTCGAAGATGACGAGCATCACCGTCCGCCGTCCGGAATTCGAGTGGCCAGCAGACCTGCCGCTCATTGCCGACCCTGACAATCCGCAACAGTCATGTGAGATCGTCGGCCTGTCGTTCACGCTCCCGTACCTCGAGCCGTATCTGATCCGAACGATGCGGGTGGCGATGAAAGAGGTCGACGACGACGATCTACGCGCCGACATGAAGGCGTTCTCTGGTCAAGAGGCGCAGCACTTCAAGAACCATGCAGCCATCAATAATATTGTGCGGGTGCAGCTCAGTGATGAAGCTGGCACCGCGATGCGAGATCTCGAGGATCGACTCGAAGCCGACTACCGGCGATTCACCGCCGAGAAGTCGCTCGCGTTCAATATGGCCTACGCCGAAGGCTTCGAAGCAATGACGTTCGCGTTCGCCCGTTCGAGCATGAGTCCGGGAGCACGCGACGGCACCGTCAGCAAGTGGACCGAACTGATGGCGTGGCACCTCGCCGAAGAGATCGAGCACCGCACGGTTACCTTCGATGCTTATGAGCAGATCGTGGGCCGGTACCCATATCGCGTTGCGGTCGGCACCAGAGCGCAGGTCCACTATCTGGGCTACCTAATTGCTATGGCGGCTGTGGTCTACCGCGACGGCGTCGATCCGGACATCTCGAACAGAAGAGTGAAGATGCAGGCGGCCAAGCGGGCTTGGAGCATTGGGAGTCTTCAAGGAACGCTGCGTTCGATGTCGCCGCGATACAACCCGCGCCGCGTGGAGATCTCCGACGACGTGCGAGAAGTCACGGACATGTTCGGAATCGACCTCGGCTGAGCTCGCCCTAGGAGCGGAGACCCTCTCCTCGTTGGGCTGCAGCGTCGAACGCCGAGGCGATGCGGTTCGCGGCTTCGACGACGGCGCCGCTGGCGTCACGCCGGTGGGTGGCCGTCCACTGCACGGTGATGTCGCGGCCGGCGAGAGGCACGATCTCGATATTGCGGTGCGGCCGGTTCCAAGTCAGGACACGCGAGGGCTGGATCGTTACGCCGTCGCCGTTGCCGACAAGGCGAAGCATCATCTCGAGTGACTGCACCTGAACGACCGTGATTGGCACGACGTCGGCTGCGAGGAAGAATTCGTTGAACTCGAAGCCGCGGGTGGCCCTGTAGCTCGAGGTCAAGAAAGTCTGTTCGTACAATTCCGCCGGCTCGATGGCATCGCCGTCGGCGAGAGCACTGCCCGTGGGCACGGCGGCAACCAGCACATCGGGACCTAACGCGACGTTGTCGAGGCCGGTGGGCAGCTTGGGCCAAGGGTTAACGGCGATATCGATTTCCTGGGCCCGGACCGCGTTGAGAAGAGCGTCGTCGCTGAAACGAAGCAGCTCGATCCGTGGCGCGTCCCGCGGGGGAGTGAAGGTATCGAGAAGCCAGCCGGCGGTGTCGTAAAAGCCGACTCCCACTCTGATTCGGGTTGGCTCGCCGGTGCCGATCCATCGGGTGGTCAACATTGCTCGTTCGATACTGCGTTCGAGTTCGGCTGCGGTGCTCGCAAGGTGGTCGCCGGCCGGGGTGAAACGCAGGGTCCGTCCGGTCGACTCGGTGAGCTTTGTGCCCGCTCGGCGCTCGGCTTCAGCGAGCCGATGACTCGCCGCCGAAGGGCTGAGGTGGAGCGACCGGGCTGCGTCGCCGAGTCGGCCGAACTCGCGGATGGCGGCGAGAAGCTGAAGATGGGAACGATCCAAAGACATATGCATATAATGCATCACTTCGTCATAACAGACGCGCTGGATGAAATAGATGCCCACGTCGACATTGGGCAAGTGGCATCAGTCGACTCCCGCCGCTCCGCACAGCTCACCCGATCAAACCCAAACGAGGTCGACCGCCCGCCCGCGGCTGGCTTGGGCCACTCTGCGTCTCGATTGCCGCAGTCGGCTTCGGACTCAATCCACTCTTTGCCACGAGGGCGTTTGCTCATGGAGTCGATCCCATCGGTGCCTCGTGTGTGCGGGTGCTGGTAATGATGGTGATCTTCTCGCCATGGGCGCCAGGGCTACGGGGGTGGAAGCGGGAGTCATTTCTCGTGGCGGCGGGCGGAGCGATCAGCATGGTCGGTTTCGCCGGCTACTTCGTTGCGCTTGGTCGGGCCCCGGTGGCCGCGACGACGTTCGTGTACTACACGTACCCGATCATCGTGCTCCTGCTTTCAGCGGTCGTCTGGCGTCGCCCTCTTCGATCGTGGGAGGCGGCGGTGTGTGTATCCGTGCTTATCGGCGTGGCGCTTGCCGTCGGTCCGATCGGCGTCTCGGCCTCCCTCATGATCGTGCTGGCGCCGGCTGTCGCGGCGCCGTTTGGATGGGCTGTCTACCTACTCGTCTTGAGCGGACCGGCCGCCTTGATGCCCACAATGCCTAAGGTGTTCGCCGGTGCGTGCGGGGGAGTCGCGGTGCTGCTGCCGTATGCGACCTGGAGCACGCGTGGACAGCTGCTCCCGATGAATTCCAACGCTGTGGTCGCAATGGGCCTACTGACTCTGTGCATGCTCGCGATCCCCGCCGTCTTGGTGACATGGGGCGCCGCCCGCCCCGGAGAACGGGCCACCGCGATGATCGGCAGCTTCGAGTTCGCCGTGGCTGTCGGTGTCGGCTGGCTCCTGCAGGGCGACCAACTGTCGAAGGTGCAGATGCGTGGCGTATCGCTCGTCCTGGCTTCTGCGCTGTACTCGGAGGGTCACCGGCGATCGGTTGAAAGCGACGAGGCCTTGCTCGAGCACGGGGCGACTCCCGTTCAGCGGCGGAAGCCGGGCACCAGGTCGTCGCTTCCGGGCTGAGTAGCAGTCCAACGAGTTCGATGTACTCGCCGAAGCGGGCCACGCGTTCGCCGTTTGGCATCCCGATCATCTCGCAGCCCGGGGCGCTCAATGCGTGGATGGCCGAGTCGTCGACAAGCGAGTGAGCTACGTCCTGATCTGCGTGCCGATCACTTCCGCCGCAGTCAGCGCATCGAGGGCTATCTCATCTACATCGACTCTGGCGAGGACTTCGGCGTTATCGGCACCGAGGGTTGGCGCCGACTCGCGGATCCAACGGTCAACGCCAGAAAGCCGGAACGGGAGTCCGGGTACCGTGTGTTGCCCCACAACCTCGTGGTCGGCAGTTTCGTAGAACCCGCGATGGCCGTATTCGGGATGATCGGTGGTCAGACGGGGGTCGCGTACGACTGCGGCCGGCACCCCCGCATGGTTCAACAACTGAGCAGCGGCGGTGGTTTCGCGGTTCTTCGCCCAACGTTCGATCTCGTCGTCGATCGTGTCGATGTCCACAAACCGATCGTGGGCTCCGAGCTCGGCGATCACTGTGGTGAGCGCGACCCACTGCTCGTCGGTTGCCGCCGAGATGGCAAGGCGGCCGTCGATGCCCGCATAGAGACCTTGGGGACTGGCATATGGTCCGCGGTTCCCCATTCGCTCGAGCAGCGTGCCGTAGGCCGAGTGTTCGATCACCTGCTCGGCTGCGATGTTCAGAGCCGACTCGACCATGGGGATTTCTAGCAATGCGCCGGCGCCCGTCTCGTCGCGCCGAGCCAACGCCGCGATGATCGCAAACGCGGCGTGTACTCCCGCGTTGGGGTCACACGGCCCACCTTGCAGCCGGGGTTGATCGTCAACGTGGCCCGTCACCCAAGCGAGGCCGGAGAGCGACTCCATGGTCTGGGCAAAGCCAGACCGGTCCCGCCACGGTCCATCAAGTCCAAATGCTGGCATCCGTGCGAACACCAGACGAGGGTTGGCTGCTCTGAGCACATCCCAAGAAAATCCGAACTGGTCGAATACTCGGGGCGTGTAGTTCTCGACAACCACGTCGACGTCGGCCACCAGCTTGCGGTATAGCTCGCGTCCTTCAGCCTGAGCCAAGTCGAGCGTGATCGCCGACTTGTTCGTGTTTGCCGCGAGGAAGAACCAGCTGCGCTCCCACCAACGGGGTTGGTCGTGGAACATTCCTCCGACGAGGCGCATGCCGTCGGGTCGAGATGTTGACTCGACATGGATCACCTCGGCGCCCAGGGTGGCAAGGAGCCATGTCGCCATGGGCCCGGCCCACCATGCGGTCGTATCGAGTACTCGGACGCCGGCGAGCGGTAACGACGGTTCGCTCACGGCGGCTGCGCCGGGGCGCAGCGTGCGTTGCGGCGGGTCGGTGGCCGCGGCGGCGCCGGGGGGTTCGGCGGGTAGCGGGAACGGGTCTCCCTCGATCGCCCACGGACGGCGGGGGGCGGTGAACGAATCGTCAGCGGAACGAACGAATACATCCCGCTCGATGAAGTGATCGACATTCAGCGCCGTCGCGCCGTTGCACACCGGCGCCACTGGGATACGCAGCGCAACCGCCTGGTCGATGATCTCCGCGGTTGTACGACTGCTGGTCCATTCATGGACGATGTCGTTCCACTCATCCCATGCCATCTGACGAGAACCGGCCGACGCGAACTGCTCAGCGAACTCCGGTCGACCGATCATGATGCAGAACGCTGAGAACTGATCGAACGTATTGGTCGTGAAGACGACGAACCCGTCGAGCGTGGGCTCGATGGCCGGGGTCTCGGTGATCGCGGGTGCACCCCTCAGCCCCTTAGGCCCGCGCAGGTCGGCCATGAGCGACGCGTAGTTGGTCATGGCCAGGGTGGTGCACTCCGCGCGCGAGAGGTCGATCACCCCGCCGTGTCCGCACTCACGAACTCGTCGCAACGCGGCCGCGGCGGCGGTCGCCGCCATCGCCGCGCTGAACCAGTCACCGGTACGACCGGCCGCGTGATACGGATCCCGGTCTCGACGTCCCCGAATCGCGAGGCCACCAGCGTCGGCCTGCAGAGTGAAATCGGTGACCGGGTGGGGACCGAGTCGTCGCCCATACGGCGTGATCGAAACCACAACGAGACCAGGGTCCGCTTGATGCAACGCATCAACATCGACTCCCTCCGGCCCAACAATCACACAGTCGGCGCTGGCCGCCCATCGTTGGCGCTGCTCGTCGTCATCCGCCCGCACGGCGCGCTGCCCAGCGCGTAGGTGGCGGAAAAGTGCGCCGGGTTTTCCGGTGTCGGTGTTGTTCGTGGCGTCGACGGTCCACTCGCGTAGTTCGTCGCCGCCGCTTGGCTCGAGCAGCGTGACATCGGCGCCCGCGTCTCGCAGCATCTTCGCGCAGTAGCCGCCGAGTAATCCGCCGAGTGCATCGACGACGTGTACGCCGTCAAGACCGTTGGCCATGTCAGCCGCGCTCGTTCGAAACGATGAGGACCTGGCTGTAGAGCGCGCCAGACCCGCCGTTGCTGCAGATAGCCACCGATGCGTCCTCGATCTGGTTTGCCCCGCAGGTGCCGCGCACCTGCTCCACTGCTCTGATCACGCGTTGGAGTTGCTGAGGGAAACTGCCGGCATGGCTAAACGACATGAGCCCACCATCGGTGGTGACCGGAAACTCGCCGTCGAGGTCGATTCGTCCGTTCATGACGAACTCGCCGCCCTCCCCTTCGGCGCAGAAACCGAAGGCTTCGAATTGGCGGATGATCTCGAAGCTGAACGGGTCGTAGAACTCACACACATCGACGTCGACCGGCTTGATCCCGGCCTGGCCAAACGCCTGCCGTGCCGCTCGCCGACCGACATAACCAGCGGGGTCGTCGTTGCCGTGGAACGCAACTCTGTCCCAGGTCGGCGATGTTTGGTAGGAGGGACCGCATCGGTCGGATCCTCCGCCCAGCAGCCAGGCGGGCTTCGCGGCGGTATCGGCCGCTCGATCCACCGTGGTCATAACGATCGCGCATCCCCCCTGAGACGTCGTTGCGCACTCAAGTAGGTGGAAAGGATCGGCGACCATTGGCGAGCCCAGGATGTCGTCGACGGTAAACGGGCCGCGGTCGTAGTAGATGGCGTCGGGGTTCGAGCTGCCGTGGTTGCGAATCGTTGCCGCCACGGTTGCCATCTGCTCAGCCGTTGTGCCGTATTCGATCATGTGGCGACGCGCCATCAGCGCGAATTCTGCAGGCGTGATCAGGCCGTAGGAGGCCACGAACTCGTTGGCGGGACGAACCCATGGAGCGACGGATGACCGATCGAACCCTCGTCCGGCCTTGGCCGTTGCCATCAAAACAACTCGGGCTTGCCCGGTTGCGAGCAGGCCCGCCGCAGTGAGCACGCCGTCGATATCGGGTCCCGCAGACACTGCTCGGATTGATCCGAGTCCGAGATCGAAGAGGAGCTCGTGACTGTTCGGCGAGATGATCGCATCGACGTCGTCGATCGAAAGCCCGGCGTCGGTGATTGCTCCGAGAGCTGCTTCGTTGAGTACCTCGCGGGTCGTCCGCTCGAGGTCGCGAGCCTGGCGAGTGTTGTAGGCCCCGACCACGGCAATTGAGTGAAGAGGATTCGTCACGCCGGGCCAAAGAAGGGCAGCGTGATGACATCGTCCACCGCGTGGAACTCGGCCCGCACCCGCAGCCCGGCGTGGATGTCATCCGGCTCGCAGCCCACGATGGCCGAGAGGATGTCGAACCCTTCGTCCATCGTGACGATTGCCGGAGCGTAGGGGCTCTCGAATGCGGGGGTCTGGGGTCGCCAAACGATTGACCACGAGTAGATCGAACCCTCACCGTTGCTGACCTCCCAGCCCAAGTTGGTCCCATGACATCGGGGGCAGAGTGAGCGAGGTTCGAACACGGCGAGATCGCAGTCTCGGCAGCGTCGAAACCGAAGTTCTCCGCCCCGACAACCAGCCCAGTAAGGATCGCTCTCCGCTGTGGGGCGCGGGATAGGTATACCCGCGGTGTTCGGTGCCAGGGTCACAGTGTTGATCCGATCAACGAGCCGGCACGATCTGAGGCTGCACAATCTCTGGCAGAACAATGTCGGGGAGCGGGTGTCGGTAGAGAGCAGAGGCGTTCTCGCAGCACATCTTGCGAACTTCGTCGTTGGGGATATGGCCCCATTCCTTCTCGATCACCAACTGGGTGTCGGGCCACGTGCCGTCGCCGTGCGGGAAGTCGCATTCGAGCATGATGTTCTCGACACCGATCCGATGTCGCGTATCAATGGTCGACGGGTCGTCGATGGTGCAGAACCAGAAATTGCGTTTAAGGATGTCAGCCGGGCGCTCGTCCCAGCGGACACCGAAGCCGGCGCGGTCGACGATGTTGTCGAGTCGGTCGAGCAGCATCGCAACCCAGCCGATGCCACCTTCACTCATTGCAATCTTGAGGTCCGGGTAACGGTTCGGGTATCCCGACCAGAGCCACTGGGCGCAGGCAGAAAGTGACATCTGCCCGAACAGTGTGGCGCCCAAGTGCAGTCCGGGAGCACCCGCGGGAATGTCATGGCCACCGGAACTGCCGACATGCATGGAAAGAACGGTTTCGGTGTCGACGCACGCTTCGAGAATCGGGTTCCAGTGGTCGCGATCCCAAAGACTCGGCAAGCCGATGTTGTGCGGCATTTCTGGCACGCTCAACGCCGTGAACCCGCGTTCCGCGTTTCGGTGAATCTCGGCGACGGCAGCTGCCGGGTCGCTCAGGAACGCGACGCCGAGCGGAATGATCCGGGTCGGATGGGCGCTGAACCACTCCTCGTAAATCCAGTCGTTCCAGGCACGAACGCAGGCCTGCCCAAGCTCCGGGTCGTTCGCGTTGAAGAACACCCTCCCGCAAAACCCGGTGATCATCGATGGGAAGTTGACTGCGGCCCACACGCCGTTGATATCCATGTCGCTGACCCGGGCATCGGGGTCGTAGCAGCCGGGCCGCATCTCCTCGAACCGGCACGGCTCGATGTTTTCCGACTTGGGACGCCCCGCCACGGCGTTCATCCCGACTTGGCTGTAGGTCTCGCCTTCGAAATCCCACACTTCGTGACCGAATTCGTTCTCGACGATACGCGGCGCCCGATCGGCGAGGTGCGCGGGAAGTCGTCCTTCAAACGTGTGTTTCGGTTCGACAACATGATCGTCGACCGAGATCACGGTGTACTTCACCTCGCGGGGTGAAGGTTCGGGAAGGAAGAGGTCGCTTCTTGGCTCCATAGGACTCGCTCCTGGACAGGCCGACTCCTGTCGACGCCACACCATCCTGTCGCTGAAAGGGGATCGACGCCAGCGAGACTCATTCGATTCACACCCGCAACCTGACGTTCACGCGGCTCATACGCCATCAACGAACTCGGCACATGGCACATCGTTGACGTGAACGAGTCAGCCACCGCGAAGTTGGAACGAGCCTGCTTTGTGGGTCGTGCCGTTGATCATGATCTCGACCGCGTGCTCGCCGGCGTAGTGATTTCGAGTGCTGTGTTGGGCGACCGAGATTGTCTTGCGGACCACTCTAGACTTGCCGCCTTCAAGTGAGAGTTCGGACCCTTTGAAGACTTTCGGGCTGGTTGTGCCGTTGGCTTTCACGAATTGGATCCGAAGATCCACGAGCGCTCCACATGTGTCCTTGCTTGGTTTTTGATTGTCGCCTCGATCGTGACCTTCCCGCCGATCTTCACCTCGGCCGGTTCGATCGAAACGGGGCCAAGGGCGGCCGGTGAAGACGGGCCGTAGCCGAGGACGTCGAGTGCGCCCGGACTGTCGGCCTTAATGAGCGTGCGCAGGGCATGGCGAACAAGTCGACAGCGATTGTGGTCGCCGTCGGCCCACCAGCGTTTCGCGACCTCAACGACCAGGTCAGGATGGTCCTTGGCGATGTCGTTGAGGTTGTTCGCCACCGAGCGGCGGACGTATTCAACCGGATCGTCCTTCAGCTGTTCGAGGAGCGCGACCACGGGAGTCGGGTCCTCCTGAAACACTTTCAGGCGAAATGACCAGGGGAGGAGCGGTCGGGTTCCCTCCGACACGAGACGGCGGATGTGCACATTCTCGTCGGTGACCCAGTCGTCCAGGACGTTCAGCGTCGCCGCAGTGTGATCGCGTAGGGGAGTGCGAATGCTGAACTCAGACGTTGCCCGCTTCGTGATCTCGTAATTGGCCCGCATCGTGGCGTCGAAGTCATCGCCGCCATGATCGGCAAGAAAGTAGCCGTGGGCCATATGGAAGAAGCCCAACAGCGGGTTATTCGAAGCGGGTTGTCGTCGGTCTCGGGCCCGCCGCTCGGTTGCACATCGGCAGGATCGCAATTCTCGAGCGGGGGGCCGAGCGAGTCCACAATGATGTCGATCGCCTTCTCCCGGTCGGCGGGGAGGAATTCGGCCACAGCGGCGGCTATTTGTTGGCACCGGGGCGTGAGCTCGAGGTCTTCGAATCCATCGAGTGCCATCTCCGTGAAGCCGTCGATGTCAAGCTTCTTGTGCACCGCGCGGATCGAGGACGCGGCTCGATGGACCATCTCGGGCCCAAACATGTTCTTCAACGGTTCGGCCATTGATCAGCCGAGGCGGTCGAGGATGTTCGCCGTGATCTGTTCGATCTGCTCGTCTCGACCAGCGAGGCCATGGGCCCAATCGGTTGAACCCGAGGTGATGACGGTGCCACCACCGGGTGATGTGTAGGCGCCCAGCATCGCCTGACCATGAGCGATGCGCTCGACATCGGCTTCATCTCGTGAGTCGAAGAGTCGCGCTGCCAGAAACTCAATCTCCGACGGATCCTCGGAGCGCGGGGGACGCGCCGCAGTGGTTCGCGTGAAGTGCGCGGCGGGGACCATCGCCAGAATCTCGAACGACTCGGGTGTGCCGTCCGAACCCGTCGGGTGGGGGAGGCCATCCACGGTGGTGTAGTCACACCCGTCGCACTCGTAGCCGACGGCAGTGGACGCCGCGCCGAGGACGTCGCCATAGTCGATGCCAGTGCCCTCGAACATCCAATGGTTCGGTCGGTAGACGGTGTAGCCGCCGGCGCCGTTGGTCACTCGTTTCCCGATCCGGTGGTAGCCGCCTCGCAGAAAGCTCACCCCGGTCATCTCGTTTTCGGGTCGACCGATGAGGTGATCAGACCAGATGCTGGTGAGCTCGCCAATGCGGTCGGTGTCATAGACCGGATCGTTCTTGAACTGACCCTTGTAGCCAACCATCACGCTGGCCGCGCCCTGGTCGGCGTCTTCCAAACGGACCTGCCACAGCGAGGTGTTGCCCGAGAAGAAGGCGACGTTGCCGCCCTGGGCGACGAACCCCTCGACCGTGTCTCGCATCGGGCCCGACCAGTACTCGTCGTGGCCCACCGAGAGCAGAAGCTTGTAGCCATCGACGATCGTCGGATGCTCTTCGAGATCAGCATTGCTGATGACGTCGATGCCGTAGCCGTTGCGTTCGGCCCAGGCGAGGAAGGGCCACTCCCAGTCGGGCCAACCGGCCGATCCGGCCCACGCCGAAAGATGGTTCATCCGCACGTACCCGACGTGTGTGTTCATGTCGCGGTCGGGTGGATTGGTGGTGGTGACTCGGCGTCCGGCACCGTCTGGCTTGAACAAATAGCCCCGGGCCATCGGGCGCTGGAGTGAGCCGCGGGTGCCCCCGTTGTAGAGGTTCCGCCCGCCGAAGTCGTTGTACGCGTGCCACGTATTGGTGGCGAGCTGCAGAAGAATCGTGTTCTCCGAATCGGACTTTGGGCGCACGATGAAGAACGCGTGGCTCTGCCGGGTCTTGCCGTCCACCTCAATGGTGAGCAGAACCTCGTAGTAGCCCGATGCCCAGTCGTCGCCGGCCGTGATTGTCGTGGCCGCGGGCCAGTGGCAGCCGTTGGCCGACGCGTCTAGCGGTGTCGGGTGGTCGTCGGCCTCAACGGTGCCAGACCACACGACAGTGCGTTCGCCGCCGACCCGAGCGATCTCGGCCGAAACCGGTCGGCCGCCAGCGGAGGACAGATGCAGCGCCGCCGCCGATCCGGGAGCAATGGATTGAGGCCAGCAGTACCCGGTCACGGTCTCGATCGTCATCGTCGCATCCTGGCACAAGGCCCGGGTGTCTACTTTCGTCCAACTCCCATGAGGGAGTCCATCGCCCCATCCGGCGTGAGCAGCGAAAATCCCACGTCGACGCTGACCGAGGTAAGGCGTTCGGCGAGGAGGCCGACGCCGTCAGGCCATCGTTTCACGCTGGGGCCAGCCGCCGTGAAAGACTTGACCTCATGATCTCCGTTCACATCATGTATCCGCGCACCGATGACTCCACGTTCGACATGGCGTACTACGTCGCCACGCACATGACTTTGTTCGCCGACATCCTTGGCGATGCTTGCGTGAGCTGGGGCGCATCCGCTATCGCCGAAGGCCCGTGGGCGGCGATTGGGTGGACTCTTGTCGACAGCCAGGACGCGTTCAACACCGCGCTCGCCGAACGTGGTGCTGAAGTCGCGGCCGACGTGGCGAACTACACCAACGTCTCTCCCGAGATGATCATCGGTGAAGTTGCCAGCACCTCATTGTCATCGGCGGGGTAGTCGTTGACGACGGACACACTTCCGTACCGGGCGTAGATGTGGGCGCCGCTCGCGACAACGGTTCCCTTGAACCCCGGTCCTTTGAGGTCGGCGTAAATGTGCAGCATGTGTTCAAATTGCGTCGACGCAACCTAAGGCTTCGCTGTAAACTTCTCTTGACCGGACCAGACCGACCTATCCGGGTCTGGGTTTCCAGTTTCGGTGGTGGTAGCTGCAGCGGGCTTTGCCGTTGTAGTGCGCTGTTCGCCCGTGGTCGTCCCAGGGGAGGTCGTGGTCGATTTCGCATTGGCGGGCGGG
>Ga0115000_10001581_pt1 | contig 20039 bp, 20 predicted proteins | sample ArcticOcean_MG_C_6_FD_89690 | JGI IMG/M metagenome (GOLD analysis project Ga0115000, IMG submission 89690) | Marine microbial communities from western Arctic Ocean - ArcticOcean_MG_CB8_128 | ecosystem: Environmental > Aquatic > Marine > Oceanic | place: Arctic Ocean: Canada Basin | collected... | reverse complement strand
AGCGAACACCAATTTCTCTGTCGGTTTTACCGATGTATAACAACGTGTCTCTCCCGTAAATATGAGAGTCTCCATATATTTGGTACAAAACATTTTCTTTGAACAGATCCAACTTATCCGTGTCATTTAGCTTGTACTTCACACTCCAATGAATTACTATTTCATCATATTTATCTATCATATCTAATATTTATTATAGAGTTAAATTCCTTACTAAGCCTGTAAATTTGGACCATCTGCTGACTCCTTGTTTCATTCTTGATAACCTGTATGGATCTGTTATTAAATTGCCGTTGTGATAATAGCACTCCCAAGAAACAATATTTTCATTTTCAACAAACACAGTTACTTTACCGTTTAGCCAGGTAAACTTATAACTCGTTAAATTGGAATTTGATCTATTAACTACTGATAGCATCAAAAAAATTTTAAATAAAGGGGGATAAATATTTTAATCAAAGGTTAATCCAAATTTCTTCTTCAGTATATTGACTGTATAAGCGCCTACATTTCTAATAGTTGTTTTATCATTTGTAATTTGAAATAAAGTCCTATTTACATCTTTAATAACAAGTGTTTCAACAACCTTTTTAGCTTGAAAGTTCGTTAACCAAAAATCGGTAATTAGTCTCTCATACAATCGCAGTTCGTCCGAATTTAAAGAAGGAGGTAATAGAGGTATCTCCATTTGTTTCTTTTGCCAGTCAAATTCAAACTTATAAGCAACAATCTTCCTTCCATTTTTAACAGGGAAAATCTTAATATTATTCACATTTGTTAGGTCTTCAATCTCCTCAATAGCGGGTTTTATGTTTTTTGAAAGAAGAACCGCAAAAGACTTGTAGTTAGTCCCCAAAAGTCTCTGTATTTCATTCGGCTCCATTGTTATTTTACCAATGGTTTTGTACTGAGCGAATACAGTATAAAGTTTCTTTGAAACAAGGGCTCCTAGTCTTAGGTAAGAAGCCGTTTCATACACAGTAAACAACTTTTTTAAATTAAATAAGTGAGGTGCAATTTCATTACTAATGGTTAATTCTACATTATCATTCCACCTAATATTGTCGTCATCTACATATTTGATTCTACTTAGAAGTCTTATTTTCTCTGTTTCCCGCTCATGTTTTATCGTGATAGCCTTATCGAACAAGCCATTAATAGAATCAATTAACGATGTATAATGTTTTCCTTCAATCTTCATCACCTTAAGAAGGTTTTTAATATTCCAAACATAATTTCGTTCATCCTTTTCTAGCGTAGATAAAATAATAGCCATCAGATTACTCTCTTGCTTAGTAAATGGTAAATAAGATTGTGTGATATAGTTACTTTGATAGATGTTTTTTCTTATTTCGTGCTTTGTTTCATCTCTCTTCTCTTCAGTAATTAGAGTTTCAAGTAATTCTCGGTTCTCGTTTCTTGAAACTTCTTTATATCTTGAATTCTGTGCTTCCATTTCGCTAATGTATTACTTATTAATGAGACGAGGTAATAGTTTAACTCCAAAAACGGTAATAGTTAGCTCCAAAAGTGGTAATAGTTTAACTCCAAAAGCGGTAATAGTTAGAACCTATAAGTCAAGCTATACAAAGAAAACCGCCCTCCTAAAGTAATACTCGTAAAGTAAAAGAGTAAATATGTTGTGTGTATTCTTTCAGTAATACTCTTTATAAAATTAAAAATAAAAGATTTGAGCCCCCTAGCGAACGATTAGTAGAGGTTGCGGGTAAACGCTTGTTTTTTACCTAAAGATGCTTGTACGGGCTTAATTTTGACCTTAAAAGCTATTTCATAGTGTTTAGCCAAGCCATGAAATCTTTTGACTCTTTTTGCTCTTTTGGTTCAGTTGAGACCTGGGACAGATCCACTTCTTCAACTTCCTCTACCTCGGTGTAATTATAGTCGGCTTGTTTTTGTGGCTTCTCTTGACTTTTATTCTGTTTAGCGGTGTATTGCTCCAAAAGAGTTTGACGATGCTGTGCAATGCCTTGTAACTGCCTAATTTCTGTATTCTTTTGCTCTAGTAAATACGTCTGCTCTCTTAACTCAGCCCTAAGCGATTCTACATGGTCAATAATCTTATTTTCCAGTTCTTGAAAGTGTTTAAAGTTTTCCTGGTACTCTTCGATTTGTTGATCCTTCTTTCTTAATTGTTCTTCCAGTAACTCTAGAGCCTTACTGTTCAACTGGTCAACCTGACTAGTTGAATGAACAGTTGACTGAGTAGTTGGTTGAACAGTTGATTTAGACAGTTGACTATCGAGGTACTTCTTCAGTAAAAAGACTTTAAATTTCCCTGTTGGTAAAGGTTGTTTTTTAATAATATCAACCCCTTCAAAAACACTAACATTAGAGTCTCTTAACGTTTTATACGTTCTTCTTGCTGTACTAATACTCACGCCATACGTAGATGACAATTCTTCCAAGCTAATATACTCCATAAGATGAAGTTAACTATCCATCTGAATAGTTCATTTGAACAGTTGAATGAATAGTTAACCATCCAATGTTAATTGAATAGTATGTTAAGCAATAAACACTATACGATTCCTATTTTATCTCTTATTGGATCGAGCTTCAAATCAAATAATATTTTGTTTGATTTTCAGGAAGTTACAGGGACTACTTTGTATAGAAGTGGGACTTAATCTAAAACCGTTTAGTATTCTCATATATCTAGATATATGTTTAGTACTTAAAATAATATTACCTTACGTTATAGAGTAGCATATAGCGTTACCAATATTATTAAAAAATAAGACCATGAGTTTAAGAGTACTTTTAGAAGATCAAATACAAGAGCTTTTTAAAAACAATCCAGAATTAAAATCATCAAAGAAAAATCAATTTGAAATTGCTGTATCTCATATTGTCAATTTGAAAGTCTTAAGCGGTTTAGAATTTGATGACTTACACGATGGAATAATGGGAGATGGTGGCGATGAAGGTATCGATTTATGTTATATTTTTTGCAACGGAACAATTGTGAAAAATGAAGACATTGCCTTAACAAAAGATAGTACAATCAAAATAAAATTTTTTCAGGTTAAAAAAGAGGATAGTTTTTCCACTGATGGGTTCAGAAAATTTAAAGAGGGTATTGAAGAAATATTCAATTTAGAACTTGATGCTGAAAAGCTACAACATATAGGAGCCAACAAAGACTTGATTGAAACAGCAGAATTGATAAGGAAAATTTATCGAAAAAGCAGATTAAACAGGAGTAGCTTTAGTTGTGAGGTTTATTACATTACTGTGTCAGCAGAAATTAAAATTTCTGAAAAAATCAGACATTTAGAAAATGAATTAAAAGAAAACAACCTAAAAATACCGTTTACATTTAATCACTGGGGAGCTCAAACCCTTTTAGATTTAACAGAAAAACAAGACGAATTAATTGAGCTAAAGCTTGTTTCTCAACCATTAAATATTTCAGAAAAAAACATTGAAACATCTGGTTATGCAGGATTCATTTCTGGAAAAGAATTGATGACTAGTCTAATTGATTCCGAGGGTAAATTCAAGAGTCATTTAACAGAGGGGAATGTTAGGTTTTTCCTAGGTGAAGACAAAAAAATTAACTCTTCAATAATAGAAACAGCGGGAGACGATTCTAAAGCTGTCAATTTCTGGGCAATGAATAATGGTATAACTATTATTGGTGATTCTATCGAGCCCCTTGATTCAAGTTCGTTTAGCATCTCAAATCCACAAATAGTAAATGGATGTCAAACCATACATTGCCTATACCATGCTTATTCTTCAGAAGAAACATTACCTGAAAATCTTAAGGTTTTTGTGAAAATGGTCAAAACAAATGACTCAGATGTGCAAACTGACATTATTAGTGCTACTAATTCACAAAACCAAGTAAAATCTGCAAGCCTAAAAGCTAATGATGACATACAGCGTAACATTGAAAAACACTTAAAAGATTTTGGTATTTTTTACGAAAGAAGAGATAACTTTTATAAACGTCAAGGTTATACTGGAAATAAGGTTATTGGGCTGTTAAAAATGGCACAAATTATTCATACAGTTGCAAATAAGGAATCAATTGTAGCAATGAATGATACCTCTACGCTTTTTGATTCGGAAGGGAAATATGACAGGATTTTCAATGCTAAAAGTGATTACGATTTTTATCGTTTTGCTATTAATTTGTATCAGAAAATTTGGACTCTAAAAAATTCCGACTTGAGAACAAATGATTACCCCAGCGATGAAAAGGACTTGATATCTAAAGGAGGTTTCGTTTATTTAAATATTATGAGTACCCTTTTACTATCAGAAGCTGAATTCTTAAAAAGCAGTGATAAAGTTAAAGAGCCTTTATTCAAAAAAGTAGAAATTTCAGCCCCATCAAGAAAAAATGAATTTACAAAAAGGAAAAAATCTGTATTTGAACTTTTAGACAACGAAGATAAGCTTCTTGATTTCTACAAAACCTCAAAAAACATACTACTTGAAGCGGCAGGGGACTATGTTACTAAAACAGATAAAACAATTATAAGTCTTTTTAAATTTAGATCATTTGATAGAGAATACATTCTTCCATTAATGGAAGAATATTACAAGTAAAAGTTCGTAACGCTCTACTTAATAAATAGGGAGTTTGATAGTTTGTGTTTTAACCTCGAATTAAATGATTCAAACTTTCTTTGAGTCGGTTAATTGAGGAGCCTCCGGCAGGAGGTCGTCCACACAAAATTATTGCTTTTTAACTATGCTATAAGCCCTCTTTAGCGTACTCATATTACAACCTACTTGAGACTTGGTATAAAACATTCCTTTAGATTCTCTATTAACCATTCTAGCATGTTCATCCACATCACAAACATCAATCCCATCCTATTATCCATAGCGGATATATTAATGCACTGCTGACAATTTTTTAATCTTAGTAATTGTATTAATATGAACTCCAACAATCTTACTTATCTCAGTTCCCTTATACCCTTTTTTCAAAAGATCTAATGCTTTCTTGTTTTTGTCTTTTGATAAGAAGCTGAGGGCGTCCTCTTTAGTACCTCTTTTTCTACCTCGGTACTTCGACTTGTCTAACTTAGCCAATGTTATCCCCTGTAGCTGATTTTCTTTAATTTGATTACGATGCATTTCTGAAACGACACCCAATGTTGATAAAATAAGCTTGCTGATTTGGTTTTCAGTGCCATCTTCATTTAACGTTTTGAGACTTTGTGATATAAATTCAACTTGAATTCGCTTCTTCGTAAAAATATGAAGTGTATTCAAAATGTCTCTGAGGTCACGACCAAATCTATCTATAGCCCAAGCACTAAGCTGGATGTCAGTACCTTTATCTAAAAGTGCTTTTACCTTCTTACCTCCTTCTCTTTCAAAAAAGGGTATTGCTCCACTGCACTTATCCTCAATAACCATATCAAAATCTGACTCAGAAACTCTTTGCCTATCTGTTTTCTGGTCAAGGCTACTTACACGGGTATAAAGTACTTTGTTAATCATAATTTTAGAGTTGATAGGTTTACACCCTTAAATTATGAACTATTAAGCTGTAAACCTAACATTCAGCTAGAAAATCACATTTTAAAGCTTCACATTTTGGGGTATACCGTAATAATGTGAATGGATCAGCATCTTTAAGCTCTTTAAAATTACTAAGTTAGATTTGGAACATACAAACAAAGACCATTTAATGTCTGACAAATATTTGTTTTGTCTTTAGCTTATTTTCTATAAATACCGCTAACGTTCCGTGTATGGTGTCGTAGCATCCCGAAGGGTGCTATGCACTATACACATTGTTGTATGACGTTTTAACTATTTTCAACTATTTGTATTTCATCTTCTGTTAACCCATACAATTCATAAACCATAGCATCAATTTCTGCATCTGTTTTATCAATTTTAGATTTTAGGGCTTGGGCTTTTAGGGTTTGTTCATTGAAGTATTGCATCCATTCTGACTCTTCAGATAAACTCAATTTTATTTTCGACTTTTTTAATTCTTTTAAAAATTCACCAAACTCAAGTTTGTCCCAGTTTTGAAGCTTTGTATTCAATTTTACTAAGTCAAATTTGCTTTTTAAATGCTGACAAAAGTTTGAAATTAACGAACGTTTTAATTTATAATTTGAAAGCATATCTTCTGAACAATCATTGAATTTCTCTTCAATTTCATCATCTACTTTTGGAATTCTTATATTTTCCATATAAATCTTTCGTAGCTCTCTTGTTCCTCCTTGCAATTCAGCACACTCCCTTCTTATTTGATATTTTGATAAACTAGAATTTAAATATGCTAATAAATATTTAAGATGATTTCCTGTTATAACAAAAGCCTTATCATTAATCACATAATTATTAGTGTCATCATAAATAAAGGGTAAATATTTGGTCATATTCGGATAAAGAATTTTTGGAGAGACAAAACTTTCGTGATAAGCAATTGTGTCTTGTGTTTCAAACCATTCATTCGTTGTCTTTTTTCTTGACTTCTGTTTTTGTCCTTGTTCATCAACATAAGGTTGTCCTGTTTGATGAAGTTTTTGTCCAAAACTTTCTAAGTAAGCTTTAATTCCAGAATAGTCATCAATATTTACATTTAGAGAAGGAAAAGTGGAAACTAACCACAAGCTATCGTATTCTGGTACATAACGTTGAATATCTCTACCTCTTAATATTGGTTTTAACAATTCAATGCTCTTAGCATCAATTTTAATTAGCTCATTCTTTTTTGTTTCACTTATAATGAAAGCATCATTGTAACCTGTTTTAATTCCATAATTTATGCGCACATCCCACTCTTTAAGTGGGGCTCCTCTTAATTCAATTTTTTTCAAGAGTTGTTGTACTGCCTCATCTTCAACAACCCATATTTTATCTTCAATTGGTCTTATATCTACAAACCGATTGTGAAACATTGTAAAATCACGAACTTCTTTTTCGTTAAGCAGGCTTAGTGCAGGAATCTTTAATTTTTCGACCTTTTCTTTTTTGAAAAGAATAATATTAGAATCAACAACTGCCGACTCAAAAACACCTGCTCCAAGATCAATAAAGTTATAAGGATTAGTATTTTCTACAAAATACTTTCTCATACTTTTACCATAGTTAGCACGCATCCATTTATTAGATGTAATAAAACCTAATACTCCGTTTTGTTTTAAAATTTCATTTCCCTTTTCATAAAACAAACAATATAAGTCTCCTGTACTTTCATAGGTTTGATAATTAAGCTTTTTTATTTGCTCAGAAATATCCTTCATTTTTTGTAATTGGACATAAGGAGGATTTCCAATCACCACATCAAAACCACCGTCAGAAAATATATCAGAGTATTCCTCGTCCCATTTAAAAGCTTTATCGCCAGCAATCGTTTTACTATCAATTAAAGAATTTCCACATTTAATATTACTACTTAAATTGTTCAATTTCCGCCTTGGCTGTGCAGTACGTAGCCATAAAGAGAGTTTGGCTATTTCTACAGACTCTTCGTTTAAATCAACTCCAAAAATGTTGTTTTCCAAGACTGTATTCTCAATGTCTGGGAATACAAAACCACCACCTAATAAGTTAGTCTGTAATTCATCAATGTATTGATGCTCTTTTATTAAAAAATCTAAGGCTTGGTTTAAGAAAGCTCCAGAACCACAAGCGGGATCTAATATGGTAATATGTAATAACCAATCACGGTAAGCTTCTAACTTATCTAACAACTCTTTTAGCTTTGCCTTAGTTCGCCCTTTACGGCTTTTGAAATACTCTTCCTCAATAACTCCTAATTCAGTTTTCTTTTCGTTACAGAGCTTCCCAACCGTATTGTCAACTATATATTTGGTAATGTATTTTGGTGTGTAGAAAACACCATCTTTTTTTCGTTTGGTTGTTTGCTTATTAAAATCAGTCCCTTCAATTTCAGCATTTACGCTTTCAATCTCGTTTAGTGAATTTTCAAAGATGTGCCCCAGTATATTAACATCTACTTGGCTTTCAAAATCGTAGGCTTGTAAAGCATTGGTATGTTTAGCTAATAATTCATCACTAATTATTAAGCTATCTAAAACAGGGTCAGGCTTAAACAAACCTCCATTGTAAGCAAATATTTCAGCTGTTTTGCCCGTACCTTTTCTTCCTGTATCTAAATAGTTAAAGTATTTTTTGTAACGACTATACAAAGGCACTACTTCATCTAACTCTTTTAGCTTATCCCATTGCTCTAATATCTTAACGGTAGAGTTGGGTGGTAATAACCCTCTATCTTCTGCAAAAAAGATAAACAGAAAACGGTCAATCAGCTTTTGTGATTTCTTAAAAAGGTTGTGTTTTATATTCTTATTAGCTCTTTCTGCATCTTCAATATTTAATTCAGCACGAAAGACATCGTTTTTAATATTAAGCTTTACCAAGTCTCTAAACAACTCTCTTTTAAATGTTGAGTAGTCTTTATAAAATTTCTTGGTAATGGCCTCTTCTTGTTGTACAGAAGCTTCTTTTATCTTTAAAGGAATGTTATTTAACAGGTTCTCTTGGGCTAAACACAAGTAAAGCAGTTCAAAACGTTCTTGGTTGATGTTAAACAAATCAAACTCTTCAAAATCAACTGCATTGTTAATGTAAAAACGAATCTTTTCAAAATTGGAAGTAATTACATACACGCAACCTGTTTGGTTGGCTTTATAATCAAAGGCTTGTTGTCTTACTTTTTCTAAATCTTTAGTGTTAGTTCCTTTTAACTCAATTACACCTAATGCTTCGTTATCTTTAAGAATCGCTCCATCTGCTTTTCGGCTGTTCTTTTCATTCTTATACTCCGCTACCAAATTGAAATTGGCATTTGGCTTCATTGTGTAACCCAATACCTTAGAAAACAACTCTGTTAGAAAAATACCTTGATATTCTTCCTCTTTACTAGAGCGAATATTTTCCTGAATTTTTGCGTCGTGAAAGTATTTAGCAAACTTTTTAAATGCTTTGGCAACAATTTCTTTGTCTTGTTGCTTTAAATATTTATTAAGTACTGAGTTTTGGTATAATGGCATTTATTTTTATAATTTCTTTTGGTTTTCACTAATGGCATACAACGTATCTATAATAGTACCTATGGTACTGTTTATTTAAATAAAGTGGACATGTCCACATATATTTCTATTAACTCTTTTTTGATAAAAAAAGTTCAATCTAATTAACTATTAATACTCCTGCACCAATGTTTCTAAAGGAATATGAAGAGCGGTATGTAATTTTCTAATCATATTTAAATTGAGCTTCCTGGTGTTGTGAAAAAGATCACTCACCCTACTCTTATAACCTAATATCTTAATAAGGTCTTTATTACTCAACCCTTGTTGTTCCATTCGATATTTAATAGCATCAATTGGATTTGGAGCTTCGATTACGAAATGTTTTTCTTCGTAATTTTTAATTATTAAAGCCAAAACATCAGCTTCATCACTTTCTGGAGTTCCTATCTCTGCTGAAAACAACTCTTCAAATCTTTCAAGAGCAACATCGTAGTCTCCTTTGGTTTTAATGATTTTAAGTTCCATGACGATTTTTATTTTACGATTGATATTAACTTCTTCTACTATTTTTTCTTCTTCACTTTCTTTGGATACAAATTCACTGTCTCTGCATCTACTTTATCATACTCAGCATGAGATCCAATAAACTTTATAAATACAGCTCCCTTCTGATAGTTCAACTCTATTATTATTCTAAACTGCTTTCCAAGTATCTCAAACCTTGCCCTGTTGTTCTTAATTATCTTAGCAGTATTAAAGTCCTTCAGTACATCTGTAGGCATTTTCCAATCCTTACTCAACACATCATGATACCAGAGTTGTAGAGCTTTTTTTGTCTGAGTATTCTTCGTGTAATAAGAAATTAAAGAACTTTTATTGAAAATATTCATACCCCTAAAATTGCTTATAACATGAAGATACGAAAAAAGTAACCAAATTGGTTACTTTTTAAGGTGTTTTATTTTTTAAAACTAGCAAGAGCTTTCCATACTTCTTTAGAGACCTCTAAACTCACAATACCTTCTTCTTTTTCAATTTTAGGACTTTCAATAAACCTTAAACCTTTCCAAAAATCTTCAGTATCGTACTCAAACTTGGTTTCATGTACCCCCTCAAGTGTATCTTTTATTATGTTTAAATCATCAGTTCCAATAGCATCTGTGAACTCCTGAAGGGGAATTGTTATTTTTGTATACCCCCTTGATTTAGCCGTAAGTAACACGGGTTTTAAGTCTTCTCCCAACAACGCTTTTTGCGAAATTTCAAGGAGTTTAAACATTACTTTTTGCTCGTAACTTTTGAAATCATGCTCTACTGTTGTTAAAACATGTTTTTGTAATTCTTCTTGGTTTTTTACCACTACTTTTTTCATAATACTATTGTTTTAATCTCTTTATTTTGTTCTTTTTAATTGTAAATAGAAAGGCTTACTAAACATCCTTTTTCCTTTTAACATCATACTGTCATTGCTCATGCTAAGCACTTTAAATACGGTGCTATGTACGTACAGTTCGTTTTTGCTGTCTTCGTGTCTGTACTTTGCGTCTTTACCATTAATGGTTACATAACCGTTTTCTTTAAAGTCATATTCACCCTTTCCTGTACCTATCCACTTACCATATATGGTTTGATTAACACCGTCCAGGTATACCACATCACGAACTATTTCTTGTTCGTCATTGTAGACTTTATATACACCGTCCTTTTCTCCTTCTTTATAATTTGCGATTATACTTATCTCCCCATTTTCATAGTAAACCTTTCCTTCACCGTGTTTAATGTCATCTTTAAGCATAACTTCTATGTAAGGAGATCCGCTTTTATAGAAGGTTGTCATTAATCCGTTTTGTTTCCCGTCTATATAATTCGATATTTCTTCTAATTCACCTCCTGGCAGAAATGTCTTACAAACCCCGTTCTTTACTTTAGCCCCGTGTTCATTTTCATAATACTCGTATTCTTTCTGAATATTTCCTGAAGCATCTTTAATTGTTTCTGTTTTCTGATTAGAACATGATGCCATTAATATGACAGCAAGTACTGTAGTAATTATTCTCATTGTATTTTTCGTGTTTACTGTTAACTACCATAAGGTTCTTTAGGTATATGAAATGATTTGGGTTTCGAACAAAAAAAGAGGGCGTGAACCTCTGCTAACGTTTTTAACTACACAGGGATCTAGAAAAGCCCTCAAGATTAAAAACAGCAGAAAGTAACACGCCCATTCAGGCGCATTGACTTAACCATTTCCTCTTGTATTAAATTTTCTAGATTTTGTGTAGAGAAACAATTAGCAACGCTAACTCTATTATATGTTGGTTTTTAAACTATTACATAGGCATTATCATTTAGTTTCAAATATACTTATAAGCTTCTACCTTTGTTCCTCTTTTTCCTTTTTCGCAGGACTCTTTCCTCTTTATCGTCACCATCTAAATTCTTCTCCAGATTACTTAATCCTTCCTTAATAGCCTTCATCGAGCTATTGGATTCGCTAAAACCATCTTTTGATTCTTCTTTTGTAAACTTATCTTCCTCTACATTACTTGTGGTTTTATACTCTCCAGAAGAAATATTCAATGACGATTTGTTTTCAAAGTTCTTACTTAAGTTATTCCAACTGAGATCCCTATGGATGTCTGTGCCTTTATACCACTGATCATTAAAGTGCTTGTATTTAAACGAGACACCATAAACACCTCCTTTATTTGAAGCGAATTTAATATCAGTCTCTAACTCCTTCAGCTCCCTTGTTAAATCTTCAATAGAACTTGATTGTGAAACAGCATAATCAATAAGATTTTTTAATGATTCCTTCCTATAAGGTGTTAATTTCTTATCCTGGTTCCCCCCTATTAAATTTACACTTTGCAGTTGATAACGCTTAGCTAACTTGTCTTCAGAAAAATACTTGCCATTTGGCAATCCGTATTTTATCTTTCCCTGCAGCTCTCTGTAATAAATGTTTTGATCTTCTAATTTCTGAAGATATTCTCGTTTACTTTCTGAACTCTTGTAAGCATCAGCAAGGTGATTAGATAATATCTGTTTATCGGTTAGTTTGATACTATTAGATTGTTTCAACTCTTCCTTTAGCTTATCATAACTAGCCATACCATTAGGAATCTCACTATATAATTGTTTAATTTGAAAATCCGAAAGCTGTTTACTGGAGGAATCAATTGCAGCCTGAACATGATCAGGTAGTGTTATTCTATGAGGTTTCTGAAGAGCGTTAGAAACCTGGTATTTTAACATATTCTTCTCGTCAAGCTCCTGGGAGACTTTATCACTTTTAGAAGTTCCTACCTGTAAATTATATTTTTCCTCTAAACTCCGTAAAAGAGTTTGACTTTTGAAACGTTCGTGTGAATCACTTATAAGATTGCCCTCGTAATCTACCCTGGAAGCAACAATATGAATATGTTGGTGATCTGTATCGTCATGCATAAAGGTGATGCGTGGAGAGTTTTCATAACCCATTCCTTTCATATATTCTTCCGACAAAGACGCAAATTGATTTTTATTCAAAAGCTCACCAGGAGGAAGATTTATTGAAACATGAAGTACGGGGTTCTTTACCTTTCTATTAACTTTTAATCCTACAGTGTCCGTAAACATCTTGTTTACATGCTGCTCATTATTAGAAAGCATATTAGTTTCAATAATTTCAGCAGACCCTTGTTCAACCTTCTGAAAATGGTAATCTAAAATACCTCCGAAACTACCGCCTTTTTGAATTGGTGCAATCATCGATCATGTTGAATTTCTAGAAACAACTTAACCATATTGTCAAAAGTTACTTTAGTATCACCTTCTACAAATTCAAAACCTTCTCGGTTTAAATGTTTAGCTATTTGATTTAAATTAGCTCCTACTTTATTCAATTCCTTTTGAAAACCAAGATAGTCTTTGCCAGAATGGGCAATATCTTTTGTTTGTTCCAAGACTTTCATTCTAGCATAGCCTACATAGGAAAGATCATATTTAGCTTGTTCTTTTTTAAACTGATCCCATTGATCTTTGGTAAACGAAAGATCAATTGTATGGTATTTCTGACTCAATTCTTTCTTAAGAAAAGGTCTTCCGCCTTTACTATTATACTTTTTTTGATCTTCCATTAGTTCACTAGTTTCTTAAAAATATGCAACCGAAGGGCGAATATTAATCCATTCAGTTACGTCTGAATTGCAAGGAGATAAATTTCAATTTATCGGTTAATCACCCGTGATTAACACAACTTGCTTCTCTTATTTTTAAACTTTTTACTTTGTTTTTAAATGTACGAATTTAAAAGGGGTTTTAATCGTTATCCTAGCGCGAAAATAACACCTCCTTTTTTGAAAAGCTTAAATGTTGAATTCCTTTTGAAGCTAGAATGTTATTTAGATAACTTGGTATTTTGTTACTTAGTTATTTAGATAACTTGTTACTTAGTTATTTAGTTAACTAATTAACTAAACCCACCAATAGTTGGTACAGCATGTTTTTAGCATGTAATTATCCCCGTTATTTATGATGATAATTTTATAGCTTTTTGCCTCTGTTGAAAGATCATGAATGTACTCTTTATTAAAACTAGGCTTATGGTTAGCTATTAATATTGATTCTGGCACTTCAAGGTTTTTCAAAGGGATTTCCAATTGTCCAATACTTACACTCAAATTATTTGCAAACTTGAAGAACGACTTCAGGTGTTCTGATAAGCGAACACCAATTTCTCTGTCGGTTTTACCGATGTATAACAACGTGTCTCTCCCGTAAATATGAGAGTCTCCATATATTTGGTACAAAACATTTTCTTTGAAAAGATCCAACTTATCCGTCTCATTTAGCTTGTACTTCACACTCCAATGAATTACTATTTCATCATATTTATCTATCATATCTAATATTTATTATAGAGTTAAATTCCTTACTAAGCTTGTAAATTTGGACCATCTGCTTACTCCTTGTTTCATCCTTGATAACCTGTATGGATCTGTTATTAAATTGCCGTTGTGATAATAACACTCCCAAGAAACAATATTTTCATTTTCAACAAACACAGTTACCTTACCGTTTAGCCACGTAAACTTATAGCTCGTTAAATTGGAATTTGATCTATTTACTACTGATAGCATTGAAAAAAGGGGGAAAGAAAATATTTGTTGGATAAGATTAATAATGTGATTTAAAGATTAAGTGCAACCGCCGATAAGTAAGGCTTCCTATTTCTTTTACTCTCTGAATCACATAAACTACTGGATGATAAGCTATTTATCCATTATTAATGAAAACTAAGGTTAAACTTATTCCTAAAGGTCTTATAAGTGTAACCGCCCAAGTTACCTTCTATTTGATGATTAAGAAGCATTTCCTTTATTCTGTATAATTCCTTGTTGATGTCCTGAATAGGTAAGTCATTAATTATCCTGGTCGCCTGGTGTGGCGTTAAACTAAAGTCGTTAGTTAATCTCTTATACGTTTCTAATTTCTTTATGTCTGTTGTTGGTGGTAAAAATGCTAATTCCCCTTGCTGTGGTATGTGTGTAAAATGGAATGTATAGCCTATTGTTTTCCTATTTTGTTTTTTTGGTGTTGCGTATAATTCAGTGAGGTTCGTTTTTTCTGATATCTCAGTTAAAGCTCTCTTTATTTCCTTATTATATAATATTGTTATTCGTTCGTATTTTGTTCCTAATAAATGTTGTAACCTATCATTACTAAAATATACTTTACCTAGACTTTTCCACTGGCTCAAAATTTGAAATAAACGTTTTGATACATTCGTCGAAAGTGCTAAGAAACTATTTAGAGTGTAAGACGTAAACTCAGCCTTGAGGTCAAACAAAAAAGGTTCTATGTCAGGGTTTACCTTAATGCTTATCGAATCGTACAATGTTGTTTTAAGCATTAATTCATTTAACACTTCATTGTCCATATAATCAGTGCTTTCTCTCTTCATTACGGGGTACTCAATGTATGATAGTAGAGAATACTTCCTGGGTACACCATCTACTTTAATTATAATTGGTTGAGATTGTAATATATCTAAGGCTTCTAAGAACTTTCTTTTACTACCTAAGTCCACGTTTAGACCTTTCATAATAGTACGAAGTGTGTACTTATACACTTTCTTATCTTTTATCAGGTTAGCAATTAAAAAACAAAATGTATTCGCAGTATACTTTGAGGTATATGGTAGCACCGCTTGTGTTATCTCGTTGCTATGGAACACATATTTTTTGTCACTTGCCATTAGGTGGATAAAGTTAACAATATGGTTGAGTACACCAAAACATTAATGTAGGTATCACTTAGTTTTTCGTCCGAAAAATGGTATCATTAACCCGAAAAATGGTATCATTTGACAGTTAACTTACTCAAAAGGAGCTAAATAACTGAACTCTAGCACCATACAAATGGTATCAATTCAAACTAACTGATAATCAAGCGGTTGTAAATAGCTTTTTTATAGCCAAATGGTATCACTTAGTCTCCTGTATCCATTGATAGGGTTGATATATAGCGCATCCCTAAAAGTATTTGTAAAAGTATACTTAAAGTATGTGTCAATTCTTCCCCTAACCCCTTCTTTAAAAGATTAAAAATAGAAAAATAAGCGCGTTTAACGGGCGATTTAGTTGCTACCTGTATGTTTACCTTAGAAAACCAAAAAAAACCATTAGACGGCGTTAAAATGCTTCCTGGGTAGCTTTGGGTAGTTCAGTAAAAAGACTGTGATAAATCTGATCTATTTCTTATTTAATGTCCTTAACCATTCTTGAAAAGAACGAGACTCGTTGTTTAGGTTAGGTTCTTTTTCTTCTGTTTGAACTTCTTCGAACTCTGTTATGTCTTCAAAAGTTTCAACCTCCTCACTATTTGATGAATCATTTTTCCGTTGAAACTTTAAAAGAGTTGCCTGTCTAGAATCTGCCAAAGCCATTGCTTGACGTAAATGCATTTCTTTTTCTTCAAGTTGATGCTGAAGACCTTCCACCATTTTGACAATTTGTGATTCAAGTTTTTGAAAATGTTGAAACTCAGAATGAAACTCCTTAATTTCTTCATCTTTACGCTGTATTTGAGCATCCTTTTCTTTAAGCTGTTCCTGGAGGAAATCTAAACTTTCCTTCATGAACCCTCCTTGAACCTCCCTTGAACCTTCCTTTGTAGGTTCATGAACCTTGGGTATAGACTCGGTTAGTTTTGTTAAGTTGAAATGAGTGATAACGTAGTCGGATAAAACACTAACGCTTTGTTTTCCGTTTGGTAGCTTTTTTCGTTCAAGAACCTCCTTACCATTGTGCTTTTCATTTTTCAACTTGTCACTGTTTTCCCACCACCAACGTTTAATTGTTGATATACTTTTATTAGTGGAAAGTGCGATTTGATTAAGCGATAAATACTCCATAGCACCAATATATGAACCTTGTTTGAACCCTCCTTTGAACCTTGCTTGAACCTATGAACTAACCCTTGTTAATTTCTCATAGATTAAGCAGTTTAATGGCAAACAATATGAGGATATATCACAACGATAATATGTTAATCACGAGACTCGTGAACCCTCCCATGAACCTATGACGAACCTTGCTACATTCCTTTAAAAACAGGCAACGAAAACAATGAGCCTTCCTATGAACCTTGCTTGAACCTACACCTCTTTTCTTTGCGCTAGAAACAAAAGAAGGACTTCCATATTACCCTGTACAATACTTCGATTGACTTTCAGGAAGTTACAGGGACTACTTTGTATAGAAGTGGGACTTACTATCAAATATAATTTACGAGTGATTCTAAAGTGGGCTCAACAGCAACTTAAGTATACTATCAAATCTCTATATTTACATACATGGATGATATTGAAGTACAGAGAATAATAAAAAAGAAAAAGGTACCAGCAGATGACTTAGATTCTTTATTAGATAATTTATTAGGTAATCTACTGCCTATCGTTATGACTTTGATGTTTGGATATTTTACATTCTTTATGGAAGCTACAGCTAAGTCGGCATCAAAAAAAAGCACATTTATTTTATTCTGTCTCTCCTTGTCTTGGATACTTTATGGAGCTTGGAAAAAAATAGTAGAACGGAAATTGAAAAGTATCACTACTAACTTATCATTAAAAAACAATCTATTGCTAATAGATAGAATCATCGAAGGTAAAAAAATGCACCTTGCTGAGCGTAAAGACTCCTACTACACTATTCATATTTCATCTTGGATGAATAGAGGGTGTAGATTGACCTTAATCGCACAGGAAAATGTTATATATTACAACCTAAGATTTGAAGGCTCAAGTAGAGGGAGACCTCCATATTCACTTGGATTAGTACCTTTTCAAAGATGGAGTTTTAAGCGTGAGTTGAGAAAGCAAAAAAATCTGATTATCAACAAGTTATAGGACTACTTTTGATAGAAGTAGGACTTACTTTTTGACGTAATGATAATAATAGTCACCAGAGCCTTCACTTTTTGGACCATGCCTATTAAGTAAAATAAGACTAGATTTAGTTAAAACTTGTATTTCCATTTTAGGTTTACTCGTTTTAAATGTATAATCAGGCACCTTGACCTTTCCATCAGGATATTTGACTGTTTGTACTAGGTTGGAATATGTAAGAGTCGACTGTACCAAAGAGTAATTTCCAACAATTACTGTATTCTCTTTAGGAATCACCTCAGTAAAGGTCTTGTTCATTTTAAACTCGACAAAATACGGATATCCTCTAGATAGGTCTTTCTTTACGGTACCTTCAACCGTTTCAACTTTAACTAATTCCCACCTGCCAAAAAGTAATTTTTCGTCAATACCAGTTTGACTAAGCATATCAACGCTAAATAGTAATGAGAAAAAGAGCAATGTAAGTTGGAAGATTCGCATTTGACTAATATAATAATTATTCAGATAGGTTCGATATTTCAATCATCCCCGCACGAGAACAAGACTTAAATTCAAACGTTCAACAATATTTTACTATTTCAGAATTCATTAGTTTAACCTCAAATTAAATGATTCAAAGAAAGTTTGAATCATTTAATTTGAGGAGCTTCCGGCAGGATGGCCGTCCAGACAAAATTATTGCTTTTTAGCTATACTATAAGCCCTCTTTAGCGTACTCATATTACGATCTACTTGAGATCCAGTATAAAACACTCCTTTAGATTCTCTATTGATCATTCCAGTATCTTCATCCACATCGTAATCAAGATAATATACCTCCTTATATGATAATTTAACGCCATTGAATTCTTTCTCCACAGTTCTTTGCAATTCATCTGTAGGTTCATTCTCTCTCGTTAAGATCTTTTTTGATTCCATAATTTTATTTTTTTAAAAAACTGACCAATCCCTCTTGTATAACCTGCAAACATTCCCTGCATACCAATGTCCTCCGATTGATGTTTTGTAACCATCATCATTAAGCTCTTCTGCTATTGCTTTATATGTTTGTCCCTCTTCTCTAAGCCTTACGATGATTTTTACCGCTTGCTTATTAAGAGCCTTAGCTTCTCCTTTTCGTGTACTAGCGCTCTTTAAAACACCTTCCTGAGTGAGATTGTTCTTACCTAACTCAATCCCTTTTTCTTTCAAAACCGCCAATGCCTTTTTTGTATTATGACTTATTCTTTCAGCTTCAGCTTGCGCCAGGATAGCCATAATTCCGATGGTCAAATTATTTGCATCAGGCATGTCACAACAAACAAAAGGAACTTTTGACTCCATCAGCTCCAGGGTAAATTTTGCGTTCCTGGACAAACGATCCAATCGAGCAATTAGTAACTTACTGTTGTTTTCCTTACAAAGCTCCAAAGCTTTTCTTAACTCCTTCCTGTCTACTTTCCGTCCACTCTCCTTTTCTGTGAACTCATCAGTAATCTCATCCCCCTTTTTTATAAAGGAATAAGCCGTCTTTCTTTGAGCTTCAATACCATGATGCTGATCTTTTGTAGAAGTTCTCGTGTAAAGAATGTAATCCATTGTACAAATATATCACTTATTAAACGACCATTTAATGTCTGATAAATGTTTGTTAGTCTTTAGCTTTTTTTCTCTAACGGCTTAAATAAACTGAGTTTCAATGCAGTTTATTTTTTGTTAGTTGCAGAATTTCAACTCTGCTTTTCTAAAATTGCAATCCAGCTATCATCACGATCTTTAAGGTCTATTTGAGTGCCTAATTCAAGTTCTTCTCTGATTACATTTCTAAGGTCAACAATCATTCCTGCGTCAAATTCTCCTTTTAATCCAAGAGTTTTTTTCCATATATCTATGACTTTAGAATCTTTACATGTAGTAGCCAATTTATTATAACATGCTCTTGCTCTTGGTACATCAATAGGATAAGATTTAAGTTCTACTTTTTCTCCTGATTTTAAAGTTTTTTCACCAGAAAAAGCATTTGAAAAAACGGTATCAGTGATCTCCAAAGCTTCCAAACAAGCATCACGTTTAATTTTCCATTTTTCCTGTTGAAGGTATTCTTGATTTTTTAATTCAGATTCAAATTTCTTTAATGATTTATTCACCTTCGGTAAAAACCAATAATTATTAATTAAACCTGTAATTAATGAAGATAATCCAACGACTATTCCAATGATTATAGAAATTTCCTTTAATCCTAAATCTGTCATATTTGTTTTTTAAAATTGCAACTAACGTACCTATGGTACTGTTTATTTAAAATAAATAGTTCAATCTAATTAAAGATTAATACTCCTGCACCAATGTTTCCAAAGGAATATGAAGAGTTGTGTGTAATTTTCTAATCATATTTAAATTAAGCTTCCTGGTGTTATGAAAAAGATCACTTACCCTACTCTTATATCCTAAGATCTTAATAAGATCTTTATTACTCAACCCCTGCTGTTCCATTCGATACTTGATAGCATCAATTGGGTTTGGAGCTTCGATTACGAAATGTTTCTCTTCATAATTTTTAATTATTAAAGCCAAAACATCAGCTTCATCACTTTCTGGAGTTCCTATCTCTGCTGAAAACAACTCTTCAAATCTTTCAAGAGCAACATCGTAGTCTCCTT